>ENA-OURQ01002239-OURQ01002239.1-human-gut-metagenome-genome-assembly--contig:-NODE-2239-length-14745-cov-3.067120_pt1 | contig 14745 bp, 9 predicted proteins | sample MGYA00242105_ERZ508999 | MGnify/ENA primary metagenome ERZ508999 (study PRJEB26280, sample SAMEA2338771) | human gut metagenome | biome: human gut; feature: human-associated habitat; material: faeces...
GCCGTAACGGTTGTATTCACCGTTCTCCACGCCGGCGGAAAATTCGGCGGAGGCGGTTACAAGGTTTCGGGCGGTTTGCACGGCGTAGGTGCGTCTGTTGTAAACGCACTTTCCGAGTGGCTCGAAGTCAAGGTTTGTGACGGCGAGGATGTTTACTTCCAGCGTTATGAAAGAGGAAAAATTGTAACCGACCTTCAAAAAATCGGCAAGTCTGATGTTAAGGGTACGGAAGTACGCTTTAAAGCCGACCCCGAAATTTTTAAAGAAACCACGGTTTACGATTACAGCATTTTGGAAAGAAGACTTCGTGAACAGGCATTTCTCAATGCAGGTGTTCACATTGAGCTTCGTGACGAGCGTGACCTTGAAAATATTATTCAGAATAACTTTGTCTATGAGGGCGGTATCAAGAGCTTTGTTGAGTATATTCACAAAAAGCGTTCTCTTGAAGTTATTCATCCCGATGTAATTTACTTTGCGTCAAGAAACGCAGATGACACGATTGCGGTTGAAATTGCACTTCAGTACAACGAAAGCTACAACGAAAATTTGCTCACTTTTGCAAACAACATTCATACAACCGACGGCGGTACTCATGAAGAAGGCTTCAAAAGAGCACTCACCTATGTTATGAATGACTATGCAAGAAAGTTCGGAAAATTGAAGGACAATGATAAGAACCTCAGCGGTGAAGATGTCCGTGAAGGACTTACCGCAATTGTCAGTGTAAAGCTCAAAGAGGCTCAGTTTGAAGGACAGACCAAGGCAAAACTCGGTAATACCGAGGTAAGAGCAATGGTTGACCGCCTTATGAGGGATAAGCTTTCTGTTTATCTCGAAGAAAATCCTGCTGTTGCAAAGGTAATTTTTGAAAAGGCGCTTGCGTCGTCAAGAGCAAGAGAGGCTGCAAGAAAAGCAAGGGAAAATGCAAGAAGAAAATCTCCGCTTGACTCCGCACAGCTTCCGGGTAAGCTTGCCGACTGCCAGTCAAAAGACAGCAGCGAAACAGAAATATTCATAGTCGAGGGTGATTCTGCGGGCGGTTCAGCAAAGGGCGGCCGTGACAGAAGAATTCAGGCTATCCTCCCTCTTTGGGGTAAAATGCTCAATGTTGAAAAAGCAAGAATTGACAGAGTTTACGGAAATGACAAGCTTATGCCCGTTATCACTGCACTCGGCACAGGCATAGGTGATGAATTTGATATTGCAAAGCTCAGATACGACAAGGTTATCATTATGGCGGATGCCGATGTTGACGGTTCGCACATCAGAACCCTTCTTTTAACTTTCTTTTTCAGATATATGCGTCCGCTTATCGAAGAGGGCCATGTTTACATTGCTCAGCCGCCTCTCTTTAGGATTTCAAAGGGCAAGGAGCATAAATATGCGTATTCGGACCTTGAGCGTGACCAAATTCTGGCTCAAATTGAGGGTAAAACCGAAGTTCAGCGATACAAAGGTCTTGGTGAGATGGACTCCGAACAGCTTTGGGAAACAACAATGAATCCCGAAACAAGACTTATGCTCCGTGTTGATCTCAGCGATGCAGAACAGGCAGACGAAACCTTCACAATTCTTATGGGTGACAAGGTTGAGCCGAGAAGAGATTTCATTGAGAAAAATGCAAAGTATGTACAGAATCTCGATGTCTGATATATTACGATAAACCAAAATTTTAAAAACGGGGTGATTTTATGCACGCAAGAACAAAAGTTACAGTTCGTTACGCAGAAACGGATAGAATGGGAATTGTACACCACTCAAATTATCCGATTTGGTACGAAATAGCAAGAAATGACTATATCAAAATGTTCGGAATCAGCTACACAGACATGGAAAATGCAGGTGTAATGACTCCCCTTTTGAATTTGAGTTGTCATTTCGGAATACCTGCCCTTTATGAGGACGAGCTGATTATCCGCACTTGGGTGCAGACTATCACAGCCGCAAGAATTATTTTTACATACACGGTAAAGCGTATCGAAAAGGACGGTTCGGAAACTGAACTTGGCTACGGTACAACCGAACACGGTTTTGTAGATTCCAAAACTTTCCGTCCCACAAGCATCAAAAAACGCTTTCCGAAACTCTACGAAGATATTTCAGCCGCAGTAAAACACTTCTAACAGCGTGTCGCTGCACCCAAAATAACATTATTATAAATTATTGAACAGACAGTAACAAGAGCTTGAAAAGCGAGGAAAGAATATGGATAACGAACAGAATCAGAACAAGAATTCGAGAATTATTGATGTCGATCTGCAAAATGAAATGAGAAAAAGCTTTTTGGACTACTCCATGAGCGTTATTGTTTCCCGTGCGTTGCCCGATGTCAGAGACGGTTTGAAACCTGTTCACAGAAGAATACTCTATACAATGAATCAAATCGGTCTTGATCCGTCAAAGCCGTACCACAAGTGTGCCGACACTGTAGGTCAGGTGCTTGGTTCGTATCACCCTCACGGTGACGCCTCGGTTTATGACGCAATGGTTCGTCTTGCACAGGATTTTTCCATGAGATATATGCTTGTTGACGGTCACGGTAACTTTGGTTCGGTGGACGGTGATCCGCCTGCCGCTTACCGTTATACAGAGGCAAGAATGAGTAAAATTTCTCTTGAAATGCTTACGGATATCGAGAAAAACACGGTTGACTTTATGTCAAACTATGATGACCGTCTTAAAGAACCGACTGTTCTTCCAAGCCGTTTTCCAAACCTTCTCGTAAACGGTTCAAGCGGTATTGCCGTTGGTATGGCAACCGAAATTCCTCCGCATAACCTCGGTGAAACAATTGACGCAGTTTGCACTCTCATTGACAATCCCGATGCCGAGCTTGCAGAGATTATGGAGTGTATGCCCGGCCCCGACTTTCCGACAGGCGGTATTATCATGGGCAGAAGCGGTATTCGTGCCGCCTATGCAACAGGTCGAGGAAAAATCACCGTAAGAGCCAAGACCGAAATTATCGAAGCTAAAAACGGCAGATATAAAATTATCGTTACGGAGCTTCCGTACAAGGTCAACAAAGCAAGACTTATTGAAAACATTGCCGACCTCGTAAAGGATAAGAGAATTGAGGGTATTTCAAATATTGAGGATCATTCCGACCGTAAGGGTATGCACATTGAAATTGACATCAAGAGAGATGCCTCACCTCAGATTGTTCTTAACCAGCTGTTCTCATACACACAGTTGCAGACAACCTTCGGTGCAATTATGCTTTCTATCGTTGACGGCGAGCCTAAAATTCTTTCACTCAAGGAAATGCTCCAATGCTATATTGAATTTCAGGCTGAGGTTATTCGTCGTCGTACTGATTTTGACCTAAAAAAAGCCCGTGACAGAGCTCACATTCTTGAGGGCTTGAAGATTGCGCTTGACTTCATTGACGAGGTAATCAAAATTATCAGAAACAGCAAGGATACTGTAAGCGCAAAAGCAGGTCTTATGGAGCGTTTCGGTCTTGATGATGTTCAGGCTCAGGCTATTGTTCAGATGCGTCTCGGACAGCTCACAAATATGGAGCAGACTAAGATTGAGGATGAAATTGCAGCCCTCCACGCAAAGATTGAAGAATATCTCGAAATTCTTGCAAGCGAGCCAAGACAGCTTGAAATCGTAAAAGAAGAAATTATGCAGATTCGTAATAAATATGCCGATCCGAGAAGAACAGAAATTTGTGCTGTCAGCGGTGAGGTTGATATTGAGGATCTTATTCCGCAGGAGGAGTGCGTTCTTACACTTACACAGTTTGGATATGTAAAGCGTCTTTCTGCCGATACCTACAAAATTCAGCGCAGAGGAGGTCGTGGCGTATCGGGTATGTCACGCCGTGAAGAGGATATTGCGGCTGAAATGTTCGTTATCAATTCACACGATTATGTTCTGTTCTTTACCGACAAGGGCAGAGTTTATCGCCTTAAATGCTATGAGGTTCCCGAGGGAAGCCGTCAGTCAAAGGGTGTGAATATTGCAAATCTGATCCCGATTTCACCCGACGAAAAGGTAACCTCAATGATAAGAGTGCCTGAATTTGACGAGGAAAAATACCTTGTTATGGTCACCCGTCAGGGCATTATCAAGCGTATTGAACTCAATGCATACAATACCTCAAGAAAGGGCGGTCTTATCGCTCTTGAACTTAACGAGGGTGACGAACTTGCGTGGGTAAGAATGACTGATGGTAATAGTCAGGTTATTATCGCCACCAAGAAAGGTATGGCTATTCGCTTTAACGAAACCGATATTCGTGCAATGGGCAGACAGGCTCGAGGTGTTAAGGCAATGGCTCTCAAAGAGGGCGACTGCGTAGTCGGAATGAGTGTTGTCCGTGAGGGCGGTCTTGTTCTCACAGTTTCCGAAACAGGCTACGGCAGACTTTCAAGTCCCGATGATTACCGTGTTCAGAGCCGTGGCGGTAAAGGTCTTACCAACTACCACACGGAAAAATACGGCGATGTTGCCGCTATCAAGGTGGTTAACCTTGACGATGATATTATTATCATCTCGGAAGAAGGCATTATTATCAGAATTGCCGCCGAATCAATTCGTGTTTGCGCCCGTCCTTCAAAGGGTGTAACCGTAATGAAAGTAAACGGTGACGACAGGGTTGTAACAATCGCCCGTGTTCCTCACATTGACGGTGAAGATGATGAATCAGCCGAGAGCGAAGATAACGCAGAAAACGGCGAACCGTCAGAAGCGGTTGCAGAAGAAGTTTCCGAAAATAACGAGGGTGAAACTTCTGATTCAACCGAAGAAAATACGGAAGAATAATTGATAAAAATAAAAAAACTCCACTTTTTTAAGTGGAGTTTTTGACACATATAAAAATCTGGTGATTTGATGAAAAAATCTTTAGTTCTGATTGTAGCGGCAATCCTCATGCTTTCACTTTTCGGCTGTTCTGACAAGAAGAATGCCGATGTTTCGGGTGTAGTAGATGCGCCCGATAAATTTTCTACTCTCGATGAGGCAAAGGTAACAGAAAATCCGAATATTCGCAAAGAAAGTGAAAATGTAAACGGAATGTGCTACGCAATCACTCTTGAAGAATTTACGTATAATTACAACGAAATGCTCAAAGAGGCGGGTAATCTTGATATGATTAATCCAAAGGGTTGGAAAATGCTCGGCAGTCCTCAGAATGACGCAAACGGAACTGAGTATCAGTATTATTACTACAATGCCGATAAAATCAACTTCACAGCCTCTGTTGAAACAAAGACAAATTATATTATGAATATCGGTCTCGGAACAACAATGAGCAACTTTGTTTCGATTGAAAACGAGAAAAATAACAGCGATACAATCCTGATGAAAAGTGCCGTAATGGCTGCCGCAGTAAGCGGAATGGGCATTAATAAGGTTGATACAATTCAGGATATTTTCTATCTTACAACCTTTGAAAATACAAATGAGCTGTGGTACAACGGCAATGTCTATGCTCTCAGCACCAATGAGGATAAGGCAGACAGTGAACGCAGTACAATGCTGTTTCGCACCTTTCCTATCTCTGATGAAGTAAAAGAAAACTGGGGCATTGACGAGTATGAAAGCTATGTGGCAAACGCAACTCAGGTAACAACAAACGCAAATTAAAAATGAATTTTGCAAAAAGACAAGGCGACTATCGTTTTCGATAGCCGCCTTATAGTTTAATCTGTTCTGTTATTTGTTTTACTTTTTCTTTCTGTCAACAGCCGTTGCGGTAATGAATGCACCGCCGCCGATAACCAGCAGGACAATCCACAAAATCATATTATCGGTATTACCTGTTTTCGGTGAGGCTGTATTTATCGGTTTGTTTGTTTGGTCAGCAGAACTGCTTTCGGAAGAAACGGTGTTTGTCGGCTTATTTGCTTCGTCATCCGAACTGCTTTCAAAACCGATTGCAGGAATATCAACGGCAGCTTTTTTATAACCGCAGACGGTGCATTCCTCATGCTTTGAGCCTTTTTCGGTAGCCGTGGCTTCCTTGTCAATAATCTGCTTAAAGGTGTGAGCCGTTATGTCAGCCTTGTTGCCGCACTCACATTCGTGCCAATGATTCGTTTCATCATACTTCCATTCCGTACCGTACTTGTGTGTATGTCCGTCTGCGGCAGGAGTCATTGTCAGATCAGTGAGAACCCACATAGTACCGTCAGAACCATCGCTGGCATCGCCTTCATAGCGCTTATAATTCACAAATTCGCCGTTGATCTTCAGCTTGGTGTTGGGTCCGAATACATAAGTGGTATTTTCGCTTTCAACATAGCCCACAGCTTTCACATACACACCGTAATGATAGGTCTTCCCGGCTTCAAAAGCGGTGATTTTGTTTTCATAAGCACCGCTGAAGAAATCTGCGGAAATCGCACCGGTTTTGCTGTCCAGTTCCCACCACTCGCAATTGTATGCATACTTCACGCCTTCGGGACTCTTGCCGGTAAAAACGGGTTTGTCGCCGTCCTTGAAGCTGACGGTGACATTGTTGATCTCCACCACATCAATAACTTTCACGGTGGTCGGCGTCATGGTCAATTTCATATTTCTCTGCATCGGCAGCCGTCACCTGTGCCGTTGCCTGAGGAGCATCACCCGGCTGATAGTTGAATTTCGCATTCTCAATCGTCGCCACAGGGATGGTGTTCGTCGGCTGACTGTTTTCCTGCACAATCAGGTCATAGGTTGTCTGATACACTTGATATTCATGAACAACAAGATTCTTATTCACACTTCCGGAAGCTGCGTTTTCAAGAGCATCCTGATCGCCGACGAGTATATTATCCCCCGGTGTAATAATATTACTACTCTCAAAATGATCAAACATAAATGTGCTATTACGGTTTTCAGTGGTAATATTTCCTCGTGAAGAAAATTGTGCAATGATTTCATCATCAATTCTTTTGATTTCTGCCTGCACCGCATCATCGCTAACATTGCCTTCAACGAAATCCCCTGATTTGGTCACTTCTGTTGTTTCTGCCACATTGCCGTCTGCATCTTTAATGATGACCTGCGCAGTTGTTTCAACCTTTGTGTGATAGAAATGGCTATAGGTGTTAGTGGTACTGCCTCCGGTCACATCTGTTACACCGGCATATGCTGTAATCGGCACAATGGATAGTGCCAGGTACAAGGTCAGCAGAACAGTCAACAGTTTTTTTGGTTTTGTTTTTTTCATATTCATCTTCTCCTTTCAACGGCTAATGCCGCATAAAATGTTTTTTGGCTGTATCCGTTTGGTATTATTACCGTCCGTTACCGCCATATTGGCAGGTTGGCTGTGATGAACACAACCCCGTATACCTGTCAAAGATTTCACCATTATTTTAGCATATTTTACGCACAATTTTACCATAATTCCAAAAAAGTCAATTGACTATTTTGGAATTATTCTGTAATATACTCTTATAACATTATTAAAAACAAACTCGTTTGGAGTGATATCTATGAAATTTTCTGAAAAATTAAACGATTATATTGAGCAGTTGTCCTGTACGGGAAAAGATATCTGTAATTTATCCGGCATTTCTGCGGCATCTTTCAGCCGATACAGAAACGGCGAACGCGTGCCGGAGCTTGGAACAAAGCCTTTTGAGGATTTATGCTGTGCGCTGGCACAGATTTCCGCACAAAAAGGAAAGTTACAAATCACCGCTGACTCTGTGAAAAAAGCGTTTGTAAGCTGCGATGATTTTGTATCAACAGACAAGGAGCTGCTGCGGAAAAATTTCAACACACTCCTCTCTGCACTCAATGTCAATCTGACGCAGTTGTGTCAGTACACAAATTATGATGCGTCTGCTGTTTTTCGCATTCGTAACGGCTCAAGAAAGCCAGGAGATGCCGAGCGGTTTGCATCTGCGGTTGCTTCCTTTGTTACAAGAACAATGCAGACGCAGTCCGAAATCGGTGCCGTTGCAGAATTGATTGGCTGTGATATTGATGAAATTTATGATTTGTCGGTTCGATACGCAAAAATAAAAAGCTGGCTTTTGAAACAGCCCGTGCAAAAAGCCGAAGGCAACGGCGTTTCAAAATTTTTAAGCAAGCTGGATGACTTCGATTTGAACGAATATATCAGGGTTATTAAGTTTGATGAGCTGAAAGTTCCGTCCGTACCGTTTCAGATTCCGTCCTCCAAGACATATTTCGGTATTAAAGAAATGATGGAGAGCGAGCTTGATTTTTTGAAATCAACCGTGCTTTCAAAATCATCAGCCCCTGTGATAATGTACAGCGATATGCCGATGAAAGAAATGGCAAAGGATCCGGAGTTTCCAAAAAAATGGATGTTCGGTATGGCGATGATGCTAAAAAAAGGACTGCATCTTCATCAAATACATAATCTTGACCGTTCTTTTGATGAGATGATGCTTGGTCTTGAAAGCTGGATACCGATGTATATGACAGGGCAGATTTCTCCCTACTATTTCAAGAATGCTCCGAATGATGTCTTTCTGCATTTTTTGAAGGTGTCGGGAATTGCCGCACTTTCGGGTGAAGCTGTTGCCGGATACCATTCCGACGGCAAATACTATCTGACAAAGGTAAAGCGTGAGGTGGAATATTACCGAAAAAGAGCCGAGGAAATGCTGAAAAATGCCTATCCCTTGATGGAAATTTACCGCAGTGAACGAAAAAATGAGTTGAATGCCTTTCTTCTTGCCGATACAAAAACAGCAGGCAAACGCCGCAGTATTCTGTCCTCTTTGCCGTTGTATACAATAAGCAGTAAGCTTCTTGACCGTATTCTTACACGGAACAATATTAATGCAGAGCTAAAAGAAAAGATAAAAGGATACGCAAAAACACAAAGACAGCGAATGAAAATAATTCTTGAAAATGAAAGAATTGAAGATGAGATACCTGATTTTGTACAGGAAAATTTTACGAAAAGTCCTCCCATGCTGGAACTTTCGGGTATATTTTGTGAAGAGGATATTCCGTATAACGAAGAGGAATATACTGCCCATTTGAAAGAATCAATGGCTTTTGCGGAGCAGAACCCGAATTACACATTAAAGTGCAGTACGGCGCACGCATTTCATAATCTGAAAATTATAATTCACGAGGGACAATGGGTGATGGTGTCCAAAGGAAAAACGCCTGCAATCCATTTTGTCATTCGTCATCCCAAGCTTCGCAGTGCGATAGAATGCTTTATTCCGCCGATAACGGAAGATGAGTAAGTCGGTAAATTAAATATAACAAACATATAAATACCGCAACAAAACAAGCGACAGTTTAATTTCTGTCGCTTGTAATTATACTTTATTCTGTTTTACATTACATATATCATATACCGAGTTCAAGAACTACAAATTCTGCGGACATGGGCGGAATTGTGAGTATACCGTTCTCAAGCTTTGAACCGAAAACAGGTTTGCCGTCTGCATATCCGGGCGGCATTTTTGCCTCGACTTCATAATCATAGAGGTTGAATGTGCAGAAAATAGCGGAATCTTTGTCGTGGCGGATGTATGAAATTCTTCTTTCCTCCGAAAGAACATTTATAAAATCACCGTCCCACAATGCCGAACAGCTTTTTCTGACATCGGCAAGTTTTTTGTGCCATTCAATGAGTTCCTTATTTTATTTGCCCCACGGATAACAGCAACGGTTGAACGGATCACGATATCCCTCCATTCCTGCCTCGTCACCGTAATAAATACACGGAAATCCGGGGAGAGTAAACTGCATTGCGCTTGCAACCTTGAGAAGCTTTACACCGAGTTTTTTATGCTCGTCATCAAGCTTAGTGTCAGCCTGCCATTCTCTGTCCTTGCCGTCAAGCGGTTCGCCTGCCATAACTGTGATTGCTCTTTCGGTATCGTGAGTCGAAAGTGAATTCATCAGCACTCTGAGAACAGGACGGGGATAATTTTCAATTACGCTCATAATCAGATCCATTGTGTATTTGCCGTGCTGACCTTTGCAGAAGTTGAGAATTGCATCCCTGAACACATAGTTCATAACGGAGTCAAACTGTTCGCCGAGCAAGAACTTTCTTCTTGCACCGTAGCTTTCCTTGTTGCTTGCGTCCTCCCACACTTCACCTACAAGAAAGGCGTTCGGATTTTCGTCCTTAACTGCTTTGCGTAGATTTTCAATGAACACATCGGGAAGTTCATCTGCAACATCAAGTCGCCAACCCGAGTTGCCGCATTTCATCCATTTTCTGACAATGCCGTCTTTGCCGTTGATATATTCGTTGAATGACGGAGTTTCCTCAATAACCTCGGGTAGAGTATCAAAGCCCCACCAGCTTTGGTAATTGTTCGGCCATTCGTTGAATTTGTACCAACTGAAATACGGTGAGTTTTTGTCATTATACGCACCGCCCTTGCCGTATCTGCCGTAACGGTTGAAGTAAACGCTGTCACTTCCCGTATGAGAGAACACACCGTCATTTATGATGTGTATTCCCCTCTTTTTAGCCTCTGCGCAAAGGTGCTTAAAATCTTCCTCCGTTCCGAGAATCGGATCAACCTTTGAGTAGTCGCCCGTATCATAGCGGTGGTTTGAGTATGCCTCGCTGATAGGATTAAGGTAAATACAGCTTACACCGAGGCTTTCAAGGTAATCAAGCTTCATCGTAATTCCCTTGAGGTCGCCCATAAAGAAATCATTGTTCTTAATCATTCCGTTTTCATCGGGTTTCCATTCGGGGAGAGCATACCAATCCTTGTTGCGTTTGAAGTCGGTACGCTTTATATTCTTTTCTTCACCGCTGAAATAAAAACGGTCGGGAAAAATCTGATACATAATTCCGCCGACAAGCCAGCCGGGAGTTTTAAAGCCTTTTTTGTAGCAGGTAATCTGCCAGCTTCTGCCCATATAGTCTTCAATGGTGCTGACCTTATACGGATCGGACGGAATAACATATCTTGTTTTATCAATGGTAGTAAGCTTAAAGTTATACCAATAAAGTCCGATTTTTTTCGGAGTAAAATCGCACTCCCAAATTTCGGTATCCTCGTCAAATTTACCGCACCAGATAAGCTCGGTAAATTCCCAGTTGCAGTCATAATCATACTTTACACACAAGTGTGCTTTTTGTGTATGCTCCGCCTTAGGCAAAAGAATTCTGAAATGAATCTCAGTACCCTCTTCAACCGCACCAAACGGAGAACGATAGTAAATTTTTCGTGAATCAAACGGTACGGGCATATAATCACTTCCCATAATAATATATTCCGAAATGTCAATTTTGTTTTGGCGGTTATGCCCTGTTAATCGGAAATTAAGACAAATCCGCCAAAATGACGCAAAGATTATTTTATCATAAGAGAATAAATATTTCAACCAATATTAAGTTGTAAACAGCATAAAATCGCCAAATTTGCCTACGAATGAAAAAATATTTAAACAATATTCTCTTTGCTCTTTTATTATTTCCGATTTTATATTATAATGTAAAATGATTATATATGCAAAGAAGTCAAACGAGGACGAAAAAGCTATAAAAGGGAGATGCATTTCCTATGGAGAAAAAGAGAGTAAGCGTTCAGATTGAGGGAAGAAGTTATTCACTTATCACAACAGATGATGAAAAGTATGTTCAAAAGGTAGCAAACGAGGTGCTTTCTCACATAAGAAAAGCCGCCCAAAGCACAAAGCAGCTTGATACCCGTGATTGTGCGGTTCTTGCGGCACTTAACTTCTGCGATGACCGCAACAAGGCTCTTAAAAAGAACAAAGATTATGTTGAAAAAGCCGACAAAATTATTCAGCAGACAAATGAGCTTAACAGGCTTTGCAAGGAATACAGAGAGAAGCTTACGGAGGCCATGAACGATAACACTCGACTTATAAATAATAATAAAGAGCTTGAAAAAAGACTTGCTGTTCTCGGACACGAGGTTTCACAGCTTAAAGAAAAGCTCGAAAGTGTTGAAAAAAGCAAAGAAAAAGCCGAATCGGAAAAATCAGAGCCTGAAAAAAATTCAGTTCCAAAGGAAAAAAAGACTTCAGATGCAAAAAATAACATGAGAGAGCAGTCAGATGATATACCGGTGAATGTTCTGTCAAACGAGGCTAAAAAAACAGAACAGGAATTGCGTAACGAGGAGCTTCTCGGTTATGTTCCCATGACGCAGTTCTCTCTGTTTGATGAAGATAAGAAATGAAAAAGATAGAAATACTTGCTCCGGCAGGAAGCTTTGACAGTGTAATTGCCGCCGTAAGGAGCGGAGCAGACGCAGTGTATCTTGGCGAAAAGGCATTTTCCGCCCGTTCCTCTGCCAAAAATTTTGATGATGAAGAACTAAAGAAAGCAACGGCATACTGTCACATTCACGGTGTAAAGGTGTATGTCACAATCAATACGATTGTGTTCGATGACGAGCTTGAAAAGCTGAAAAAAGCCATAATTTCAGCCGCAGAGGCTGATGTTGACGCACTCATTGTTCAGAATATGGGTGTAGCAAGGCTTGCACACAGGCTTGTTCCCGACCTTGCACTTCATGCGTCAACCCAGATGAGCATTCACACCGCATCCGGTGTAAAGGCACTTTATGAAATGGGTTTCAAGCGTGTTGTTCTTGCCCGTGAAATGAGCAAAAAAGAGATTGAAAAATGCTGTGAAATTCCGGTTGAACTCGAAGTTTTTGTTCACGGTGCATTGTGTATGTGCGTTTCGGGACAATGCTACCTCAGCGCAATGATTGGCGCAAGGAGCGGAAACCGTGGTTCCTGTGCCCAGCCGTGCCGATTGCCGTTTTCCGTCAACAATCAAAAAGGCGGTCATGCTTTAAGTCTTAAAGACAACAGTATTGTAAATTACCTTGATGAACTTCAAAATATGGGAGTTGCCTCGGCTAAAATTGAGGGCAGAATGAAACGCCCCGAGTATGTTTCAGCCGCAGTAAGAGCGTGTGTTGAACAGCGTGATTTCGGCTTTATCAGCGACAAAACTCAGAAGATGCTCAGAGGGGTTTTTTCACGAACAGGCTTTACAGACGCTTATTACATCGGTAAAACGGGAAGTCATATGTTCGGCACAAGAACAAAATCGGATGTTGTTTCTGCCGATGAAAAGCTGTTTTCGGCAATCCGTTCTTCCTACAAGGACGAAATCGGAAATGTTGAAATAACTTTTGATTTTACGGCAAAACTCGGCGAAAATCCTGTTTTAGTCGCCTCTGACGGAGTTCACACCATCAGAAAGATTGCAGATACCGTAACCGAAAAAGCAATCAACAGACCGATTGATGCGGAAAAGTGCAGAAAACAGCTTGAAAAAACAGGCTCAACGGCATATAATCCCACCAATGTGAACATAAATATTGATGATGACATTTCTATTCCGCTTTCAATTATCAATTCTTTGCGCAGAGATGTTCTTGACGAACTCGATACAGCGAGAAGTGTTGTTTACAACTACAAAATCAACCGTGATTACGAAATAACTTTTCCAAAATTCACACCGCCTGTGGAAAAATCCACTCGTGCAAGAGTGCCTCAGACAAAGCTTTCCGATGCTTTTAAAAAATGCGAGCTTGTTTTTGTTCCGCTTTTTGCCGACAAAAGGGAGCTTGCAAGGCTTAAAAACGAGGGCTTTAGCATCGGTGTTGAAATTCCGAGAGGAATGTTCGGACGGGAAGATACGATTGCAAAAAAGCTTTCCGAGATGAAAGAAATCGGCATATCCGATGTGTTGTGCAACAATCTTGGAGCATTATACATTGCCAAAAATCTCGGTTTCACACTTCATTCGGGTTTCGGAATGAATTTTGTAAATACTCTCGACCTTTTGTGGGCGGAGGAATACGGAATCAAGGACGCAGAACTCAGTTTTGAACTCGATTTTAAGCGAATTAACACACTCGGAGGCAACATCCCGAGGGGAATTATCAGCTACGGCTATCTTCCTCTTATGCTTTGCAGGAGTTGCCCTGTCAAGGGTGCAGGTATAGACTGCAAAACTTGCAAAAATCATTCAAAAATGAAAGACCGACTCGGTAAACAATTTTTACTGAAATGCGACGGAAACTGTACCGAGGTTCTGAATTGTGACTTGCTTTTCGTTCCTGATAAACAAAATTTAACACTTTTAACATCTTTCAACATTTTAAGATTACTTGTATTTTTCATCGTTGCATCAAATCTAGTAAATTGTGGTGCCCATACTTTTGTTGGATGATCACAAACTTCAATTTTAAAATAATTTGCATTTTCATTTATACCACTATCTGGTGTTAATAAATTTTGTCTAAACCATCCATTTTTTGTATTTACAGGCGTTGATTTACGATATTCTTGTTTTTGCCAAGTTTCTCCATCTTGTGATGTATATATATTGATTGTTCCAATAGAATTATCATAACCATATACTTCTAAATTAAAATCTTGAAGACTTGGAAGCATATAAACAATTGACTCTTCACTATTTTTATTTGAACCAACACGTTTAATTCGTGTGCTATCACCTTCAAAGTTATTTGGTTGTCCATCTTGTCCGGCATTTCCTGAATCAAAGTCCCAATTTGATGTATGTGTTAACATTTTATCCATTGTTTCAAATTCATCAAAAAATGAAGTTGTTGCTGTTGTTGTAAAAGAAACTTCTTTACCAAATTCACTAATATTTTCACCATTTTTTGCCTGTACATTTAAATAATAAGTAGTATCTGGTGTTAATCCATAAATTCGTGTTGTTAAATCTTCAGTTTCTAAAACATCTGTATATTTTCCAGCTTCATCAACGCCTATGCAGAATTCTTTCCTTTCAACAGGCGTAAAATTAACAGC
>ENA-OURQ01002245-OURQ01002245.1-human-gut-metagenome-genome-assembly--contig:-NODE-2245-length-14724-cov-2.976754_pt1 | contig 14724 bp, 23 predicted proteins | sample MGYA00242105_ERZ508999 | MGnify/ENA primary metagenome ERZ508999 (study PRJEB26280, sample SAMEA2338771) | human gut metagenome | biome: human gut; feature: human-associated habitat; material: faeces...
AATAGGGTGCGGCCGCGGTGGAGGAGATTGGGATAATATTGTTTATCCTATGATTAAAAATATCTTTAAAGAAAATGATGTATCTCTTTACAAAATTTAATTAGTATGGTATAATTATATTATAGAAAGGAGAATTTATATGTTTGAAATAAATTCTAAGCATGGAGTAGTAAAGGTATTCGCTACCACAATAGAAGATGAAGCTATCGGACAGATAGTTGAAATGGCTAATTCTCCTTTAGGAGAAAATGCTCATATCAGAATTATGCCTGACGCTCATGCGGGAAAAGGATGTACGATAGGAACTACAATGAGAATTACAGATAAGGTATGTCCTAATCTTATTGGTGTTGATATTGGATGTGGAGTTAATCTAATGGTTTTGAATGAAACAATAGAAGACCGTTTAGAAGAACTTGATAAAGTAATAAGAGAAAATATACCTTATGGCATGAATGTCCATAAAAATCCTCAAATAAATGAGGAATATTTTGCTAGAAATCTTTACTGTTGGGAGTCTTTAAAGAAAGAAACAAAGGAAACTGCAATAAGAGCACTTGGCTCTCTAGGTGGCGGCAATCACTTTATTGAGGCTTACGGAGGCGGAACAGTTGGAGCAATTTCTGTACATTCTGGTTCTCGTAATATCGGATATAAAGTAGCACAATACTATCAAAATTTAGCAGAAAAGAATCTTGACAAAGCTAATAGAGAAGACTTTTCAGAACTCTTAAAAGAGGTTCCGCCGCGGGAGAGAGAACTATTTATTAAAAAATATAAAGAAGAAAATCCTCCTATTAAAAAGGATTTGGCTTATTTAGTAGGAGAAGAAATGGAGCATTATCTTCATGATATGAGATTTATGCAGAAATTTGCAGAGTTAAATAGAGGAACTATGCTTCAGATAATTCAGAGCTGGATGGGCTTATCTGTTTCTCAAGTAATTACCTCTACTCATAATTATATTTCTGATGATAATATCTTAAGAAAGGGAGCTATTTCAGCAAGACGAGGGGAGCTTCTTGTTATTCCTATGAACATGAGAGACGGACTTCTTGTTTGTCGTGGTTTAGGGAATGAGGATTGGAATAATTCTGCTCCTCATGGCGCCGGCCGTCTTTACTCCCGTTCTAAAGCAAAAGAACTCTTTTCTGTCGATGATTATAGAATGTCTATGGAGGGAATTTATACTACTTGTGTAAATGAATCTACTCTTGATGAAGCTCCTTTTGTATATAAAGACCAAAAAGAAATTGAAGAAGCAATTCAACCGACCGTAATAGTTGAAGACCATTTAATTCCTATATATAACTTTAAAGCCAATTAAGGAGGATTATTTATGTATGAGATATATTTTCGTCGCTCAAATGGGGAAGATAAATTCTTAGCTAACTGTTCTGATTTTTATACTGTAAATGAGGTTATCAAGCATTTTCTTGAAGAGCATAATTATAAATCTGGTTATTCTCGTATGTGGAAATCTGCTCCAGGTGTCTTAAAGATTGATGTTGGAAGTCATAGCGAATTTTTCTTTGTTAAAGGCCCTATTGACAATGTTCTAAATAGTTTAATTATGGAGGAAAACTAATGGGAAGATATAGAATTGAACTCGTAACTATGGGTGATTGTAATGATTTTGTAAAAGCGGTTTCATCGTATCAAGGGAAAATTACTCTTGAAGATGATAATGGGTTTAGAGTAAGCGCAAAAAGCTTTCTTGGTGCTATGGCCGCGACAGAATGGGATACTCTGTATTGTGTTTCTGACGCTGATATTTATACGGCAATAAGAAAGTGGGTAAAAGATGAGTGAAATAAATCGTTTTTCAGGAGCATACGAGTTCTTAAGTAATTTTTATCCTTGTAAAATTATTGACGAAGATGAATACGAATATAGTAGTGTAGAAGCTGCTTTTCAGGCACAGAAGACTCTTTCCCTTGAAGAAAAGAAGAAATTTACCTTTCTTAAAGACCCTTCCGAAGCAAAATCTCTCGGAAGGAGAGTTTCACTACGCTCTGACTGGGAGCAAATAAAAGACTCTGTAATGGAAAAGTTTGTTCGTCAGAAGTTCTCAGAACCAGTATTAAAAGATAAGCTCTTATCAACTGGTGACGCAATTTTGATAGAAGGAAATTACTGGAAGGATTATTACTGGGGAGTATGTAAGGGAGTAGGTAAAAATAAATTAGGTAAAATCTTAATGAAGATAAGAGAAGAGTTAAAATCTTGACTTTTTTAAAATATTCTGATATAATTTTTTAAAAGGGATATTATTATCCCTTTTCTTATTTGGAGGTTTTAGTAATGCTTATTCAAATAATTGCGGCTATAGCACTTATTTGTATAGCAGCACTACTATTTTTTGGAACCTCTCGGTCGCCGCAGCAATCCACAAATTGCACATACTGTAAGTATTTCGATGTTAAGACTCAAAAATGCACTAATAAAAATTCATATTTTTATGGATGTGAAAGAAAAGGGTCTGATAACTCGTGCGAAAAATGGAGGTATTTTTATGATGGACGAACCACAAATTTTTACTCTTAACTTTCTCAAAACTTCTCTAATGGAAGTTAATGAAAGTTAAGAAGTTAAAAAAAATAATTGCATTTCTTTGTATTGGAATTACCCTAATTGCTCTTATTTATGTAGATAGATTAGAGCGATATCCGCAGATAAAGGAAATTACTACGGAAAAAGAAGTTATAGTAGAAGTTGAGAAAGAAGTCGTATCAGAAGTCTATATTGAAGTGGAGCCAAAAAACCACTACAATATCACAAGCGTTGAGAGAGAAATGATAGCACGACTATTATACCGAGAAGCCGGAGCGGCGAGTTTAGAGTGTCAGAAAATGGTAGTATCTGTTATATTTAATAGATACGATGCCGCAGGAGAAGGAACTTCCTTGTCCGATATTGTTTATGCAAAAGGACAATTTACTCCAGCATCCCTTTTGTATAGAACTACACCGACAGAACAAAACTACGAAGCGGTGGATTATGTGGTGAAAAACGGAAGCGTTTTGCCGCCATATGTTCGGTTTTTTAGAGCCGATTATCATTTTAATTGGAGTGGTTATGTGGGTTACACTTCATTAGATGGTACTTATTTTGGTTATTTAACCAGAGATAAGAATGATTGACTTTTTTATAATTGTGTGATATAATAATTATAGAAAATGAGAAAAGGAGATATTTTATGAACGAAAATTTTCTTGCTAGTTTTGGCATAAGTCCTGAGAGTGACAGAATTGAGTTTAACAGAGAGACAGGAGAGTTTAAGCTTTGTGGTAAAGCTAATCCTGGCAGCCAAGCCTACCAAATGCTTGATGAAGCATATAGTATGCAAACTCTTGAAGAAAAGTTCGATAAAGGCGAGGTTGGAAAAGAAGACATCCAGGAAGTTTTGGGACTTTTGGAGAAGATTCTCAACAACGATATTCCTGCGGTAAAGAACTCTCTTCACGATATTGAATCTCTTTTCCCTCCTGCGTATGTTAGCGGCGAAGAGGCTTTCTTTACAGAAGACACTAAAGAAATTGATGACCATCCTTGGGTAGTTGAGTCTAAAAAGAATCATCAGAAAGTCCATGTTTTTGCTGACTTTGTAGATTACGACACTTATGATAAGGAGAAAGTCCTTAATCTGTTTTTATCTAAGGGAAATTCTCTTGAAGAGCTTAGTGTAAAAGACCAGTTTATGGCTTACTGTGTTATCTATCGTAGTATGTTTGAGGAAATGGAAGATACTGGAATCTTTTCAAGTGCAGCAAGAGCAATTAACCATGAAATAAAGATTTCTCTTCCTACAAATAGGGAGTACTGCACTTTTCGGATTATGCTTAAAAATAAAGAAACTGGTGAAGTTTCAGTTATTTACTTTAAATAAAATATTGACTTTTCTGGCTTAGTATGGTATAATATTTATAGTGGTTAAGAGATAAACCTTTTAACCACTCTCTATGGGGCGGTAGTCCAACGGCAGAGACACCGGACTTAGGCAGATTTCTGTTCCAAAATTTTGTAGCGTCTGCCTAAAATTTTCACTTCTATATGGGTGATAAAATGAAGAAGTATGAAAATTTTAGTAAAGAAGAGCTTTCAAAGTTTTGTGCTGAAAGTGAGTCATATCGTGAGTTAGCTCAAAAGATTGGGTATAATCCCGATGGAGGAAGTGGGATTAAAGCAGTTAAAGAAATGATAAATCTTTATCAATTTAACTGTTCTCATTTCCTAGGTCAAGGTCATCAAAAGAATATTGGTAGATACAAAACTCCAACTGAAGATTATTTAAGTGGTAAGGTAAAAATAACAGCACACAAGCTAAGGATAAGACTTATTGAGGAAGGCATTTTTGAAGCTAAATGTTGCTGTTGCGGCCTAACTGAATGGTTAGGCCGGCCAATTCCACTTGAGCTACATCATAAAGATGGAGATAAAGAAAATAATTCTATTGATAATCTTGAGTTAAGATGCCCAAATTGTCACTATTTCACTGATACTTACAAATCAAAGAACAGAAAAATTGAGCACTAGGATAGGAAACTTCCTATGTGAATCTCGTCAAATTCGGGGGAACTCCTATTTATAGGACAATCACCGAGCTAACCGAGAAATCGGGAATGTGTAGAGACTAGACGGCGAGCACCTAAGTTGAAAAATAAGGTGAAGGTATAGTCCAGACTACAACACTTTGTGTGGCCATAGTAATATGGAGTAGTAAGAAAATCCGTACAGTGAGGGTTCGAATCCCTCTCGCCCTACCAGGTCGTTTGCAGGTACTCGACGCTAACGAAACCTGAAATCCCTCGACTCGTCGCTGTATAAGAGGGTACAGAAGATAGGATTGCGACGGCCTATCACTATGTGGGGGTATAGCTCAGTTGGGAGAGCATCTGCTTTGCACGCAGAAGGCCAAGGGTTCAAGTCCCTTTACTTCCACCATAGTGCAACATCGTTCTTGCACTTAAAATAACAAGACGATTGACTTAGCCTTTCAAGGAGTAAAGGCATCTATATCCCCTTCGTTCAAAGGAGAGGATACTGGTCTACGAAACCAGAGATAGAAGTTCAAATCTTCTAGGGGATGCCAATTATAGGAGGGAGATAATGGAAAATGAAGTAAAGCACACTGTTGAATTTGGCGAAAAGACATTATCTACTCTTGCTGCATTAACTCAAGCACTAAAAGAAAATAATGAACTTTTGAAAGCTGGTAATCCAGACGAATTTGCAAGAGAAGTGTGTGCAAATATTTATGCAGATATGCTAATTGAAACCTTATTTCCGGAAGGGTATAACAGACCCTTATAATATGCGGGTGTACCCGAATGGCATAGGGAGCGGTCTTAGAAACCGTGTTTTGGAGGTTCGAGTCCTCTCACCCGTACCAATCCCGATAGTTTAATGGTAGAATACGAAGCTCCAACCTTCGAGGTCTTGGTTCGATTCCAAAGTCGGGGTGCCAAATTTTTAAAGAGAAAGGAAAATATTTTACTTATGAATAAGTATATTATTGCTTGCTTTGATTCTTTTAGCGGCGAAAATACTATTGAGCTTGTTGAAGCAAATTCTCAAGATGAAGCTATGAAACTTTACGCAGAGGGAAAAGGATACGATGTTCAATCTGAAGAAGATTTCAGTGATATTCAGGAGCTGTTTGCTGGAGCAGACCAGTATCTTTCTGACCCTTTTGAAGTAAGCTAATATTTATAATGCTGGCGTCCCATAGAGGTCGATTGGAACGGTTTTGTAAGCCGTCGGCTTTGCCCGCGTCAGTTCAAATCTGACCGCCAGCTCCATATGCACCTGTGGCTCAATGGCAGAGCAATACACTAGTAATGTATAGGTTGGAGGTTCGACTCCTCTCAGGTGCTCCACCATAGGAAGCTATACTCCGAGATACCTTCGAGGATTGGAGCAACGAAGTAAAATAAAGTCCCCAAGATGTTTTTCGGTATCAGATAAACCGACTTAGAGCAGAAGTGTTTAGGGTCGGTGCCCTCGTATAGCTTAGAGGGAAACGGTAAGGACAAGGCATGGAAATCTGCGGAAGTGCGAAAAACCCTATTCAAAATATTGGGATGTCGTCTAATCGGTAGGACACATGACTTTGACTCATGCAGAGTTGGTTCGAGTCCAGCCATCCCAGCCAGGCTCTTGCCTTTCGAGAGAATTGTGGTAAAGGCTATGATAGTTCCGCATGAGAAAAAACTATCGAGAGGTCGATGCGGGTATTTTCGAGGATTGACCACCCTCGTAGATATTGGGATATAGCTCAGTAGGTAGAGCACGGTGCTGATAACGCCGGCGTCAACAGTTCGATTCTGTTTATCCCAACCATTAGCTCGGAAAAGGGAATATATGCCCGAATCCCTATATGGTTAAGACATATATTCTATCGTCTGTGGAAACAAATTCCGTAAGGTTAGGCACGGAGTAAGAGATTTGAGCTTACTTGATGGATGCCTGTAAAATTTCTCGTGAGTGTGAAGTACCGCTACCAAACCAGCAAGCAGGGTGGAAAGCCTTGCACCGAGCACAGTTTAATAAATTATGGAGTTGAGAAAATGCCGTTAAAGAAAGGATATAGTCCAAAAACAATCGAAGAAAATATTAAAGAGCTTATTGCGGCAGGTTATCCTCCGAAACAGGCTCAAGCCATTGCACTTGAGGAAGCGAGAAAAGCTAAGAAAAGGGCAGGCAAATAGGTCTGTCTTTTATTATATGCCCTCGTAGTTAAATGGAGATAACAGGACTCTTCTAAAGTTCTATTCGTGGTTCGATTCCACGCGAGGGTGCCAGTAACCGCACGGATGGCCATACTCCCAGAACGACGGTTCCGTCTATCTCTGATAGAAACGACGAGGTGCGGTATATAAATGAATATGGGCCTCATGCCAGTGGTAGGAGTTTCATATGGCATATTATGGGTCGGTAGCTGAGATAGATTAGCGGCGGTCTGAAGAGCCGCAGAGACAGGTGCATTACCTTGTCCGACCCACCATTTGCTTATCTTGACTTTTCTTTCTTAGTATGCTATAATAAATATAGAAAGTTAAGGAGGAAAGGAGAATGTTTTGGTTTGGATTTTTAGTAGGAATTTTAATGGGTGCTCCAGTATTAACATTTGTACTTGCGTTATTAACATCCAGTAAGAAAGCTGATGAACAGATAGAAAGGATGATAGAAGATGTATCAAATCAATGAATTTGTAGATTTGAGTGCGAAAATTGATGATAAAATTGCTCAAGTTGAGCAGAGACATCGTCGTCTTTTTACTCCAAAAGAAAGGAAAATCGCATACGAAATGTTCTTGAGTGGTTTTCTGTTCAGCCAGCAATGGAATGGTGATGAGTTTGTTATTTAAGAAGTGTAATCATCATTGGGTTCTAACATTGGAGAAAAAGCTATATCCTTCTTTTGATGAATTAGTCCATGATATAGGAGGACAGAGCGAATATTATATTTATTGTCCTAAATGCGGACGAAGAAAAAAGCGACTTTCAGAAACAAAATATAGGATTCTTATGAATGAGCAGTATGAAAGAGAAAGCTATTCTAAATAGTTTTCTATATGAGCGTGTAGCTCAGTTGGTAGAGCACTTGACTTTTAATCAAGTGGTCGAGAGTTCGAGCCTCTCCACGCTCACCATCTTGGAACCAAGTATAGTGACGGTTGCTATATTCAACGCTTTGCTCGATGTGGGCTTAACTATACTAATATGCACGATTGGCGAAGAGGCCTAACGCGGGCGGCCGCAACCCGTCTATTCACTAGTTCAAATCTAGTATCGTGCTCCACTTTTTTCTAGTTTTTGACGAAAAAACAGCGGTTGTGGATTCTCGTTAGTAGTCCTTTGAGTAAGGCGAGAAATATTTGTATAACGGAACTTAATTACTATGGTAATCTGGTTGGTAATCACTCCCTTACAAGTGAGATGTAGCCGTTAGCAGCAGAGAAATCTGTACTGACTGGATTATTCAGTAGACGCCACCGTCGGATAAGAAAGGTGAGGACTGAAGGTGTGGATATTGTTGAGCAACGGACGGTCGCCTCAAGCAATAGGTATCTTCTTCGGTTGGTGGCAAATACTGGGCATTAGCTCAATGGTGAGAGCAGTCGCCTTATAAGCGACCGACACAAGTTCGATTCTTGTATGCCCTACCATAAGTGTGATATATTCCAAACAATAGGAGTGGTTAAGCACACGGGTGTTCTAGACGTCTTCTCCTATCTATCGCAGAAAGCACTGGCGTGCAGTTACCCCTCATAAGGGTAATTCGGTAGGGTCGGAACCTACTTCTGCGACCAACCCTTGGTCTTGAAAGCTGAGGTACTTATGCACCTGCGTCATCGGGTAGAGAAGTCATAAGGCATATACTGGGTATGACGGCTCAGTCTATATGTGGAGAGTGAACCAGACAAGCGCGCTGGAACGGTCTTGAAAACCGATTGTGCTGAAAGGCATGGGATGCAAGTTCTCCGCTCTCCGCCAAAGTCGATTTTTGCTATTTATCCGCGACTTTAAACCTAAAATAGCTTCGCACCGGGTGGCCGCCGTTGGGTGCATATCAAAATACAAAATCGAGGGGCGCCGTGAGTGAGGGCACATTCGCAATACTCATTCATTTCTTTTTAAGAAGGTATTTTATGAGTATAGTTTTTACTTTATTTGGTGCATTTACTTTCAATAATGAGGATGAAGCAATAGAGTTTGCAGATAAAAATGGAATAACTTGGATTGATTATGGTGGTTGGGAATAATATGGAGAGTAAACCAGTAAGGTTACTGGGTCCGCCTGCTAAGCGGTTCGTACTGTAAAGTATCTTCTTCGAGTGAAGTGCTCTCCGCCATCACCCTGATAGACGGCGAAATTGAAAAGTCTATCTTAGAGGGAGTAAAGTAGCCGTGCCCCTCAGTTCTTATCCGTACAATAAGAACTAAAGCGTCCGGACGCACACGGTGAATCCATTTGTTGTCTGTGGTCTAATGGTAAGACGCCAGATTGTGGCTCTGGAAATAAGGGTTCGATTCCCTTCGTTCAACCCAAAATATCTTGACTTTTATAAATAAGTATGATATAATATTTATAGAAAGTTAAGAGAGGAGAATTTCTATGAAAGAAATTGGAATTAGTTTCACTATTTTGAGAACAATTACCGTATCTGATGACTTTCAGGAAGAAGATATCGAAAATAAGATAGATGAAAAACTTTCGGAACTTTTCCTTGATAGAGATGATGTTAATGATATTGATTGGGAAGTTCTTGGATAATATGGGTAGGTGTGGAAAGCGGCGAAACCAGCGGGCTGTAAACCCGTGACATTAGAAACATCGAAGGTTCGAGTCCTTCCCTGCCCACCAAAGACTTAGGTTTTGGTTCATTCCACGGGAGTCTTTAAATAAACCGAGGCAAGCACTGTTCGGGTTGGCGGACGCCGAAGTAAAATAAGCATCAACCGCCATTATACGGCTCCGTAGCATAGTCTGGCCTAATGCGCCTGCCTGTCACGCAGGAGACCGCGGGTTCAAATCCCGCCGGAGTCGCCATTGACATATTCATAGTTCTTCGGGTGCATTAAATTGCAAACTATGAATGTGCCTGAACTTTATTTTGAAAGGAATTTTACTATGAGAGATTTTTGCCAGCCAACTCCTTGTCCGAAATGCGGAGAACCTAATCTCATTGTTCATACTCTCGGAGACGGGAAAATTGGAATTTGGTGTGATAGTTGTTTAGCAGGTATTCCAAATAGGGACATTTCTGCTGGAGAAACTATTGAAGAAGCGATTTCTAATTTTGAGCTGTATGAAAATTCTTTAAATTCTGGAAAAATTAGATAAACTTTCCCCAATTCTCACTTATTTTAGGGTGAGATAATGAGAAATAATCCTGATGAATTTGGCTTATTTGTTGAATTAGAAAAGAATATTGCGGATGAATCTGAGGCGAGAGAGGGCTATTATAGACTTCTCTCTAAATATGATTATCTATTGTCAGATAGAGAAATTGCTGATTTTAGAGAAATCATTTCTGAAGAATTAAAGCATACTAATCTTTTAAACGCAATGATAAGACGAAGAAATGGAATTATTGCAGAAAATTAAATAATGAGTAGGTATTGCTCTTAACAAAGAGTTGCTATTTATAAAATAGCGGTAAACATACAACCTTGTAATGGTCTTTTTATTTCTTGCTAACAAGGCAAACCCCAGATAAGTCCGAGGTTACTGGCAAATAATCGGTCATTAAGCAATACCTACTTCATATAAATCCAGTATTGGTGTAATGGTAGCATAAGTGCCTTCCAAGCATTTGGTGACGGTTCGAGTCCGTTATACTGGTCCAGTATGCAGGTATATTATAAAGGTTATTATTTCTGCTTGCCAAGCAGAAGATGTGAGTTCGATTCTCACTACTTGCTCCAATAAAAAGATAGGCGGTGAAGCTAATGAGGAAGGTGAATGATTACTAAATACTTTAATAAGGGGGTATTTAGTAATGTATAAAACTTTTGATAAGTCAACCGAATATTATTGTCTTGATATTTATACTAATAAGTATTGGAAGATTGGTGATAAAGCGAAATTGATTGAGTATTGCTTTTGCAATATCAACAATAAATTCTATCAAATTAGTATGAATGGCAAAGACAAATATGCAATTTTTGCGTATGATTCAGATGAAAAAATACGCAATATAGAATATTTTACTCGTAGATATTTATTCTTTGATGGGTTAAATCGAGTAATTGATATTCGTCAATTTGAAGAAGAAATTTCTCGTTTTACTTATCCTAAAAGAGAGTTTAAAAATTTTTATCTTTGGAGACATCAAAAAACTCCTCTTCCCGAATTTAGAGGCGGCCCTGTTCCAGGAACTGGTCATTGTCATCATCGCTATTGCTGTTTGCGGCATATGAGAACCACCCAAGAGCGAAGAGCAAATAGTGACCCAGAGGTTTATGAGTATATTCGGCCTCGCCGCCGTAGCAATAATCTTCCTAATCTTTATGACGATATTTGGAGAGATTATTCTAAATCTTGGAAAGACTGTACAAAAAAGAAGAAACAATGGATGTGAGAAATAAAGTCAGGTTTTAAATAACTTGACTTTTCTCTCTTAGTATGGTATAATATAATTAAAGAAAGAGAGAAAGGAGTATTTATGTATTACTATTTAGTATGCAGGTTTTTGCGAGAAGAAAATCTTAGTCCAAAGCCATATGTTTATTCTGTAATCAAAGAAGATTATGATAAAGCAAAAATTGGCTATTGGTATAAGATAATGAATTCTGATGGATACAATTACCGTAATTCTAATGTAGAGATAACAGGTAAATATTCAACAGACAAAAAACAAATGGTTAATGGCACAAGATTAGTTGATGAAGATGTTTTTTCTTTCAACTATATCGCTATCAAAAAGATAGTAAAGTTGTATCATATCGGGAAAAATAAAAAGGCTGATATTCTTGAGCCAAGAATTGGGCCAAACAGCAGCCGTAGTATTGAAAATCCTATTATGTTTAATAGGGGTTGCTATTCTTCTATCGGTGATATTAACATTGATAACTCAACTAACCACAGTATGCTGGCCATTGACTCTAACGGATTAACTTTTACAATAAGCAGCTCTGAAATGACTGATTTTGGGAAAGAATTATTTGGAATTAAAGAAGATAAAAAGGAGAAAAATACTATGAATAAAATTTTTGGTAATGTTGAGTTCGGTAAATATACTGGCCGTGATATTAAGATGTCTGTAGGCGGTCTTGCTTACCTTGCTGGAGATGGCAAGTATGTTGCTTATGATAAGAGTAAGCTGACTCTTACCGATGTTACCGATTTTGTTTTTGATATGGAGGGCCTGCTGTACCTGTTCCCTGTATCTATTAAAGATATCCAGGTTGGCGATATTATCCGTCATGGTGACTCCTATGTTATCGTGAAAGATATTGCTGGCGGAAATTTCCTTGAGGTTATTGAACCTCGTAGTAATGAAGTTAAGACTGTTATGCCTCTGCATAATATCTTCGGTTTTGATTTCTATACTAAAGTCGTCTCTCTGATGGGAGAGGGAGCTTTTGGTACTATTGACGAAAGCAATCCTTTCGGTAATATGTTGCCTTTCTTCCTGATGATGGGAGATAAAAATAGCGATGGTTTCGACGCTAAGACTTTTATGCTTATGACTTCTCTCAATGGAGGAGCAATGGATTTTCAGAGCAATCCGTGGTTGATGTATATGCTGATGGATAATAAAGGAGATATGGGAGATATTCTTCCTCTTATGATGATTTCCAATGGTGGTTTCAATTTCGGCGGAGCTAAGAAAACTTGTAAATGTGAGTGCAAAGAAGATAATTAAAAGTCATAAATATTGACTTTTCTTCTATAGTATGATATAATAAATATAGAAAAGAAATAAAGGAGATTGTTATGTCAAAGAAATTTAACCCTAGTGAATATTCTCTGCGGCTTATTGACAAGGAGTTTGCTTGCTTCGAGGAAGATTCACAGCCCAAGAGCAAGATTCGGTACTACATTGATGAAGAGAAGCAGACTGTTGTAGCTGTCATGGATGATTGCGAGTATGATGCCATTGATGTTTTGCAGAAAATGGGCATCCGCAATATCTCTTATGACGGATACAATATGAATAAGTTTATGATGAATCCCACTTATCGTGGTAAAGCGAAGTGCTCCCCTGAAGATGAATGGGACGAAGAGTACGGTATGACTTTGGCTCGTAATCGTATGCTTGAGAATTACTATCGGAGTCGCGCGATTGCTTTGATGAAAGCAGAGACTGTTCTTCAGAATATTCTCGATGAAATTGGCTCTCGTATTGACTATGCAGATTATCGTTGCAGTAAAGCATATTCCGGCGAGTTGTAAGTATTGACTTTCTTAAAATAGTGTGATATAATTATTATAGAAAGTTAAGAAAGGAAGAAAATATGAAAACAAAACTTCATTTCAAAATTCTTTTCAAAAATGGGGTAATTCGTAAGACCTCTGTTGGGAAAGTTGAAAAAGCAAAGAAAGAACAAGTACCAAGTGATATTATTAATCGAGCTATTGATAAGGCTAAAGGAATGGGTGGCGAAGACTATGAAGTTGTCACTTATGAAGGTTTTGGGCCTGGGGCTTCCACTTTAATTATTAGAACTCTTACAGACAATGTTAACCGTACTGTTGGCATGGTTCGTGCGGCTTTTAATAAAGTTCACAAGAGCCTAGGCGTTAATAACTCTGTATCTTATAATTATGATTATTTAGCGTTAATTGGTATTAAAGATGTAAATGAGGAAGAAGTCTTTAATGCTCTTTTAGAAGCAGGTATTGAACCAGTTGATTTTGAAACAGAAGATGGTATGACTTTAATTTCAGTAACGCCAAGTGAACATAATAAAGTAAAAGACGTTTTAGAAAAGTTATATCCTGATATCAATTATGAAATTGATGAAGAAGGAATGTATGCGAAAGAGAAAATAACATTAGAAGGAGAAGAATTAGAAACTTTTCAAAAACTATATCATATGTTAGATGAAATAGATGATGTAACCGATATTTATCATAATGTTATTTTATAAAATATAAACCATATTTCTTAGAGGTGTGGTTTTTTTGTGGTAAAAAAAAGAAACCGTTTGGTTTCTATTTGGAATTACTATTGTTTTTAGCATTGGCGATTTGATTAGCAATGTAATTAGAATATTGTTTTTTGATATCTTCATCTAAAATATCCATACCATATTTTTTTCTTAATTCATCCATTGCCGTAACTTTGATAGTCGCGTCATCATTAATTTTTTCGTTAGCTAATGTTTCTTTTATTTCATCTTTTTTATCATCATAACTTGGTTTTTCACTTGAAGATTCACGGTAGATAACGTGGTAACCTAATTCTGTAGTAATAATTGAAGTAGAATAAGCACCATCTTTTAAACTACGAGCAGCTTTTAAAAGTTCATCATATGAACTGGATAGAGTACCAGTATTAATAGCTCCAAGACTACCACCATTATTCTTAGTTGCATCATCATTAGAGTATTCTTTAGCTAATTCTTTAAATGTGGCTAATTTATCTTCAGCAGCATTTAATTTAGAAATAATATCATTAACTTTATTTTTAGCTTCTTTTTCGTCAGTGGTGTTATGCTGCTCTTTTTTGTCTGGAATAGTTATTTTCTGACCGCAATTTGAGCAATAGTGTGCATGCTCATCGACGCGGTAGCCGCATTTGTCGCATTCTATGGTCTTTGCCATAATATGATTTTATCATTAAAAAATGAGGAGATAGATGATGAGAAGAGATAAAAAGAGATAACGATTACTACAGGAATAAAGATGGATGCATGAGTATCGAAGTATTTTCACGCTGTCCCGTTGGATAAAACGAAGAGAAGAGGGGGCACTAATTCGCGATTAGGGTGCGATTTTCGAAAAAACAACTACTAAAATGAAATGATATTATATTAGTATGGCTGTAGGACAATTTACTAAAGCGAAAGAGGGGGTAATACTTGGGGGTGATTTTAGTAACGCGGTATTCGGCACAGTTGCCATTTCGTTCAATGACTACATATGCGCCGTCGATATTGGTAGTGAAATATTAATTCTCGATAATGGTGATGTTGAATACTATGCTATCTTAAGCAAAAAGGGGATGACTCGAAAAACTGCGAACCTCATTAATGCAACGACTCACGC
>ENA-OURQ01002286-OURQ01002286.1-human-gut-metagenome-genome-assembly--contig:-NODE-2286-length-14516-cov-3.632252_pt1 | contig 14516 bp, 8 predicted proteins | sample MGYA00242105_ERZ508999 | MGnify/ENA primary metagenome ERZ508999 (study PRJEB26280, sample SAMEA2338771) | human gut metagenome | biome: human gut; feature: human-associated habitat; material: faeces...
AGCATAAAAGTGGGATGATAATCCCACGATATGCGAATACTGGTGAGGATTGTGGGAGTGCAACGCACGGAACAATCCGTAGGCATCATAGTTGGAGACTTTTGACACTCACATCATCCTATCATAAAAATAAAAAAGAAAGAAGCCTGCGGGGGGGATACAATAACAGTGCGGTTTGTATTTCGTTATAAAAGTCAGAGTGTTCCCGGTGCGAGTATGACAGCTCGATCGGTGACAATGGTATACAGGATGGTAATGTAATGAGAAAATATATCATACAACGATTTTTGCAGTTGATTCCTATTCTTATAGGGATTACTTTTTTGTCTTTTGCCATGATGCGGGTGGCGGGAAGCGATGCTGTCACGGAGATGTATGAAAACCGCGGCACGGCCGTGTCGCAGGAGATCATTGATGCAAAGAAAGCAGAACTTGGCCTGGATCAGCCGTTTCTGGTGCAGTATGTAAGCTGGCTGAATGGATTTTTGCATGGTGATATGGGGACAAGCTATGTGTCCGGGAAAAAGGTGTTTGATGAATTTATTTCAAAACTTCCGGCAACGCTGCTGCTTACGGTCATGTCGATTTTGGCAACGGTTGTGATCTCCATCCCGCTTGGTGTTCTGGCGGCAGTCTGTCAGGATAAATGGGTGGATCTGCTTTTGCGGTTTTTCAGCTTTATCGGTAATGCGATGCCGAATTTTTTTGTGGCGATGCTTCTGATGCAGCTGCTGTCGATTAAACTGAATCTTCTGCCGGTCATCGCAAGCGGTGTAAATATCAGAAGTGCACTGATGCCGATGCTGACGCTGGCAATTTCTATGTCTGCAAAGTATATGCGGCAGGTTCGTGCAGCCGTTCTGGAGGAGCTGAACAAAGATTATGTTCAGGGAGCCAGGGCGAGAGGTATCAGGGAGAGCGTAATCTTATGGAAAAACGTCATAAAATCAGCCATGCTTACGATCATTACATTGCTTGCATTATCCATTGGAAGTTTGCTTGGCGGTACAGCGATCATTGAGAGTATTTTTATGTGGGATGGGGTCGGAAAGCTGGCAGTGGATGCGATCACGACACGCGATTATCCGGTGATCCAGGCATATGTCGTATGGATGGCACTGATCTATGTCATAGTCAATCTGATCACGGATCTCTTATATCACTGCCTGGATCCGAGAATCCGTCTGGGGGTGAATCAAAATGGATAAATCAGCACGAAGAAAACCGAAGAAGCAGAAAAATCATCTGAAAAAGCGATTTTTTATTTTTGCCACGCTGGCACTGATTCTTGTTATCGGTTCTTATTTCAGCGAACGCTTATGCCCATATGATCCTTATGAGCAGAATCTTAGTATCGCAAAAGCAAGTCCGTCACTGGCACATCCATTCGGAACAGACCGTTATGGAAGGGATATGTTATCCAGAGTCATCGTCGGAAGCAAGACCAGTATCTATTCGACTTTGCTTCTGGTTGTCGGGATTACGGTGATCGGAACGATCATCGGGATCATCTGTGGATGGAACGGAAAGAAACTGGATACGATTCTGATGCGGATATCCGACATTTTTCTTGCATTTCCCGGTCTGGTTTTTGCCCTGGCAGTTGCAGCCGTGATGGGAGGCGGCGTACAGAATGCGGTTATAGCCCTTGGGGCGATCAGCTGGCCGAAATATGCAAGGATTGCCAGAAGTCAGACATTGGCACAGAAAGAAAGCCTCTATATGCGGGCGGAAATCTTATCTGGATGCAGTACAGGAAAACTGATTTTGAAACATATTCTGCCGAATATCACAGGACCGATCCTTGTGACTGCCATGCTGGATATCGGAACGATGATGATGGAGCTTGCAGGCCTGTCGTTTCTGGGACTTGGTGCAAAACCGCCGGTTGCGGAGTGGGGAAGCATGATGAGTGATACCAGAAATCTGCTGACGACACATCCTTGGGTAACCTTTGCACCGGGAATTGCCATTTTTCTTTCAGTCATGGTTTTCAACCTGCTTGGCGATACGGTAAGGGATCTGTTGGATCCAAGAAATGAGAGGTAGATATGTCAGGAATCATTTATTATGAAAACGTCGATATCTGTTACAATGGCAGTCCGGTAATCAAAAAGGTCAGCTTTTCGGCAGAAAAAGGTGAAATCTTAGGGATCGCAGGGGAGAGCGGAAGCGGCAAATCCACATTGATTAAGGCAGCAATCGGATTGCTTGGAAAGAATGGAAGCGTCACAGGCGGAAAGATCTGGTACGAAGAAAAAAATCTTCTGGATTTAAATGCAAAAGAACTACGTAAAATCTGCGGGAACGAAATTGGCATGATCTTCCAGAATGCAGGAAGTTCTTTCTGCCCGATACGAACCGTCGGGGAGCAGCTGCTGGAAGAAATGAAAGAGCACCGAAAAATAAAAAAAGCCGAATTTGAGGATGAAGCAGCGGAAATGCTTGCAAAATTCGGATTTCAGGATCCAAAAAGAATCCTGAAAAGTTATCCGTTTGAGCTGTCAGGTGGCATGCAGCAGCGTGTCGGCGTTGCGGCAGCGATGCTCTTAAAACCGAAGATCCTGCTTGCGGATGAGCCGACTTCGGCACTGGATGTTTCGATTCAGAAACAGGTCGTAGAGCAGATGAAAATGATCCGAGAACAGTATGGGACAACGATCCTTATCGTTACGCACAACATCGGAGTGATCCGTGCGATGGCGGACTCCATGCTGGTTCTGAAAGATGGAAAAATGAAAGAATACGGAAAGACGCAGGAGGTACTGAGTCATCCGCAGTCGGATTATACAAAGCGATTACTTGCAGCGATTCCTGTTCTTCGGAGGTGAAACATGGAGCCATTATTACAGATTTCGCATCTGACTAAAAATTTTTCAGATGGAAAAGAGGATGAATATAAGGCGGTGGATGATGTCAGTTTTGAATTGTTTCCGGGAGAAAAGCTGGCGATCATCGGGGAGAGCGGAAGCGGAAAGACGACGGTTGTAAATATGATCACCAGGCTTCTTGACAGTACCGATGGAAAGATTCTGCTCGATGGAGAAGACATCACCCACTATAAAAGAAACAAAATGAAAAACATTTACCGGAAAATGCAGATGGTTTTTCAGACGCCGACCGAAAGTTTTGATCCGAGATGCCGCCTTGGAGATGCTGTGGCAGAGAGCCTGAGAAATGCCGGTATGCCAAAGAAAGAAGCTATGGAAATTGTAAAAGAGCTTTTTAAGCAGTGCGGACTGCCGGAAGATTTTATGAAACGTTATCCACATGAAGTCAGTGGCGGGCAGTGTCAGAGGGCAGCGATTGCAAGAGCGATTGCAATAAAGCCCAGACTGCTGATTTTAGATGAAGCGACGTCCGCACTTGATGTCACCGTTCAGGCAGAGATTCTGCAGCTTTTAGATGCTCTGCAGGAAGAACGTCAGATGTCTTATCTGTTTATCTGCCATGATATTGCACTGGTGCAGAATTTCTGTGACCGTGTGCTGGTCATGTATCAGGGAAAGATCGTAGAACAGGGGAAAACAGAAGAAGTGCTGCATTTTCCGAAACACGAATACACGCGTATGTTGCTGGACAGTGTGCTGTGATGCCGGCAGCTGTTTGTATAGCAAATATACGGATCAGATAGATGTCAGCAAAACGAATCAGAATCGAATGACAAGTTTTATATACATCCGATTGAAAAAATGCGAAAGTTATTTTGTGACGGAGCGATTTATGGATACCATAGTATGTTAGAGACAAGTTGTATAATATCAAAAAGAAAAAGAGAGAGGAAAAACGTATGAAAAAGAACATGAAAAAAATAATGGCATTGCTTCTTACCGTGACACTCAGCCTGGGACTGTACGGCTGCGGAAGCAAGAATGACAAAACGGAAAGCGGGACAAGTACGGCAGCTGAGTCGGATACATCTGCGGCAGCCACAGACGGTTCTGAGAAAAAAACGCTGGTGATCGGGGATACAACTTTCAATCCTTCCAATGAAGAACTGGATGTCAATCCGCACAATTCTTACTCCGGATGGGCATGCATCCGCTATGGAATCGGAGAGACACTGATAAAATATTCAGACGATATGGAGCTGGAGCCGTGGCTGGCAAAAGAGTGGGAAAATACCGATCCGCTCACCTGGAAGATCACACTGCAGGATCATGTGACTTTTTCAAGTGGCAGAGCGATGGATGCCGAGGCAGTGAAACAATGTCTGGAGCATCTGCTGGCAAACCATGACCGTGCGGCAGCCGATACAAAGATTGATTCGATGGAAGCAGACGGTCAGGTGCTCACAATCCACACATCCGAGCCGAAACCGGCACTGCTCAATTATCTTGGTGATCCATACGGCTGTATCATTGATGTGGATGCGGGATTTGATGATGGTATCGTGGCAGGAACAGGTCCATACATTGCAACCGACTGTCAGTCCGGCGATCATCTGACACTGGTAAAAAATGAAAATTACTGGAATGGAACACCGCATATTGATGAACTGACGATCAAGACCATCACGGATGGAAATACCCTTGCAAATGCACTGCTCTCAGGAGAGGTACAGGCAGCTTATGGTATGGCATATGAAAGCTATCCGATGTTCGAAAACGATAACTTTACCTTTTCACAGATTTCCACATCCAGATGTTTCTTCCTGAAAATGAATTTCAACGAAGGTTCCGTCTGTACTGATCCGGCCGTGCGAAAAGCGATCGCCATGGGTATCGACAAAGAAGGATTTGTGGAAAATCTGCTGGAAGGAAACGGCTATCCGGCAAATGGAACCTTCCCTGCTGGTTCTGCTTTTGGCGGAGATAAAGTAACGACCGAATCCTATGATCCGGAAGGTGCCAAGAAAGTACTGGAAGAGGCAGGATGGAAAGACAGCGACGGCGATGGAATCCGTGAAAAAGACGGACAGAAGCTTCAAATCAAATGGCTTACCTATCCAAGCAGACAGGAGCTTCCGCTTCTGGCAGAATCCGCACAGGCTACGTTAAAAGATATCGGAATGGATGTGGATATCAACTGTACGGCTGACAACAACAGTGTTGTGCAGGATCCGGCAGCGTGGGATGTCTATGCCATGGCAAATGTGCAGGCTCCGACCGGAGATCCGGAATACTGGTTTACCGTGTTTGCAACTTCTGATGCAACGAAAAATCAGGGAGCTTATAAAAATGAGAAACTGGATCAGTTGGAAGAGCAGCTCAGCCAGGAATTTGACACCGACAAACGTGCCAAGCTTGCAGTTCAGATGCAGCAGACGGTTCTGGACGACAATGCCTTTGTATACTGCTCTTTCCTGAAGATGAGCCAGATCTCACGGGCAAATGTAACCGGATATATGGCACATGCCTGTGATTACTATCAGGTGACAGCGGATTTGGATATTAACTGAATATTTTTCATATCCTGAATTAAAAAATGAGTAAGTAATATTCTACGGGAACCGTTTGCAATGAAAAAATTATGCAAACGGTTCTTTTTTATAGGCAGAGTAAACAGAGATTGAAAGGTATGAATAAAAAAGGAAATTCGATTGACAGAAAGAATGTTAAATGTTACTATAAAAAGCGGGGGGGAGACGAATAAAATTATGCATATTGCACAAACAAGGAGGAAAATTTTGAAAAAGAAAGAAAAACAATGGTTGTCAATTGCTTTGAGTGCGGCCATGGTAGTGACCGGTATTCCAGCAACGGGGATTGGAACGACCGTTCAGGCGGCATCAGGAGAAGCACAAGTATCCGTGAAAAACGGAGAAGTTACGATCGGAAATGAATATCTGGAGCGTAAATTTTCTACTTCAGACAACAAGCTGGCAACGACAGAACTGGATAATAAGAGGGCAGATCTGACGTTTACACCGGCACAGGGTTCTGAAGAATTCATTATCAAACTTCGCCAGGATGGTACAACAAAACTGGACGGAGAGCTGGATCGCACAAACTGGACAGTTACTGCAAGCGATCAGTACAATAATGAAGTGGGTGCAAAAGACGGTCCGGGAGCCAATGTTATTGATGGTGATGCATCTACAATCTGGCACAGCAAGTATTCACCGGATCAGCCATATCCACATTCCCTGACTTTTGATATGAAGAGCGAACAGGAAATTGCCGCATTTTCTTATCAGCCACGTCAGGACAGTTCCACAAACGGCGATATCAAAGGATATAAACTGTATGTGGGAAACAGTGAAACAGATCTGGAAAGTGATGCAAACCTTGCGGCAGAAGGTGATTTTACTTACAATGACAGAGAAACGATTTATATCAATCTGACAGCACCGAAAAAGGGTCGTTATGTAAAACTGGTTGCTGTATCACCAAAGACGGACGGTCAGGCATGGGCAACGGCGGCAGAAGTAAAGATGTACAGCAAAGCAGTCGGTACAGCAGATGCAAGTGCCGTGATCAGATCCAGCGAGATGACTCTGGAAGGCAGCAAAGTTAAAAAAGTAGATACGAACGGCGGAGTCATGGTAGAATTCCCGTTTGAGACCGTTTCCAAAAACGGTGTAGACTGGGATGTTACCATGAAAGTTACCATGGATGACGGAGATCATTTCATGCGTAAATTCCTGGAAATCGAAGTAAGTGACAAAGAAAAAGCAGCAATTGATTATATCGATCTGGAATCGTTGAATGTCAATGCAAATGATACCGTGTGGACACATCCGATCATGGGTGAAGGCGTTGGCGGTATGAGTGGATATGTCATTTCTCTTGGCCAGCCGGTTTATATTCAGGGAATGTTCCTTGGATGTGAGTTCCCGATGACAGAAACAGAGATCGACAGCAATAAAAATGCACATATGCGTTATTTTTCCGGCAAGACATTCGAAAAACTGCAGGAAGATAACCAGCTTACCACAGACGGAAAATATGTGACCTGGCAGACCGTAGCGGGTGCTGCAAGAAGTACGGATATGAATGTCATTCAGTCTGACTTTTATGAATATATCAACAGCATTGCAACAAGAAGCGATTTCCGTACGCAGTACAATTCCTGGTACGATAATATGATGACCATTAACGATGACAACATTGAATCTGCATTCAAAAAAATGGAAAAGGGATTCTCTGAATCCGGTGTAGAACCGATGGATTCGTATGTTGTGGATGACGGATGGAATAATTATAACAACTCGAATACAACTTCTACTGTTCATGATGTGGCACGCTGCGGTACCACGGATAATGTGACAGGGTTCTGGGAGTTTAACAATAAGTTCCCGAACGGATTCCGTCCTGCTTCTGATCTTGCAGAAAGCTTCGGCTCCGGATTTGGTGTATGGGTAGGACCTAGAGGTGGTTATAACTATAACGCTGCAATGGGCAAGATTATTGAAAAAGCAGGTTTTGGTGCATACAATGCGGTAACCGATGATATTGATGTCGGTGACAGACGGTATGTGACGAAACTGACTGAGTTTTTCTTACAGATGCAGGATGCTTATAAAGTAAATTACTGGAAACTGGATGGATTTGCGACAAAGCCATGTACAAATGCAAATCATAAACATATGACAGGCGGAAAAAATGGTATGTATTATTTTTCCGATACCTGGGAAGCATGGATCGATCTGTTTGAGACGCTGCGTACCAATGCAGAGAAAAACGGCATTGACAATCTGTGGTTTAACCTGACCTGTTATGTAAACCCAAGTCCATGGTATCTGCAGTGGGCAAATTCTATCTGGATCCAGAACAGCCAGGATATCGGACGTGTTCAGGTCGGACAGAACAGACAGGTAGATCAGCTGCTTTCTTACCGTGACGGCAGATATTTTGATTTTGTAAAAGAAAGAGAGTTCCAGTTCCCACTGGCAAACATTTACAACCATGATCCAATCTATGGAAAAACAGGAACCAATCTGGCAAACCAGATGACAGATGATGAGTTCAAAACGTATCTGTATATGATGGGAACCAGAGGAACGGCATTCTGGGAGCTGTACTACAGCCCGGAAATGATAGATGAAGGTCAGAAATGGGATATCAATGCAGAATATCTGGAGTGGGCTAAGAAAAATTATCACATTTTGAAAAATGCGAAACTGATCGGTACGACACCGGATAAGGGCAATACCTACGGATACTCCTGCTGGGATGGTGAAGAAGGTATTATTTCCATGCGAAATCCAAGTGCATCCGTAAAGACACTGAGCTTTACACTGGATCGAAACGTTGGTGCGGCAGAAAGTCTGAAAGGCAAGACACTCAACCGTACAACAATTCTGGATCACAAGACAACCGATGCACAGACCGACTATCAGACAGTAAAATACGGCGATGTGATCACAGTTACACTGCAGCCGGGTGAGGCACGTATCTGGTCTCTTTCTACTGCAAAAGATACAAAAGCACCTCAGCTGACACTTGCAAAAGCAACTGCGGACAACACGATTGAGCTGACATTTGATGAGCGCGTAACCGGTACTCCTGCTGCAACCGTTTCCGGAGCAAATGTTACAAAAGCAGAAGTAAGTGCAAATCAGAGAAAAGTAACGCTGACTACATCCACTCTGAGTGCAGGAAGCAAAGTAACGGTTTCTGTAAGTGGATTAAAAGATTTAACCGGCAATGCAGCAGCAGTAAATACAGAAGTTGTATATCAGGAAAATCAGGTTGTAGCGAAAGCATCAGCAAAAACAGATCTGAAGAATGCAAATGATGTAACGGAAACAACGGACGAAGCACTGGCAGGAAAGACAATACTTGGTCTTACAAAAGCATATGAGCTGAACGGAACAGCTGTTACAGGAATCGCTGATTTTGCAGCATCTGCCTATGTGAAAACAACCGGAAACAACATGAACATTTTGAAACAGGAAGGTGCTTACAGCCTTTCCATTGACAAAGACGGAAAAGCAGTCTTTACAGTTGGAGATGTATCCGTAACTTCCAAAGAAGCTGTAAACGATGGAACATGGAAACACATTGCAGGTATCCGTGAAAAGAATGGCAGTCTGAAAGTTTATGTCAACGGTACACTGGATGCAAGCAGATATGAGAAAAACATCAAAGATTTGAAAGATGGAACTCTGACTGTTGGAGGCGGAACTGATCTTCAGGTAAGCCAGGCAGAAGTAAAAGATGCAACACTTAAGCTGGCTGCACTGGAAAAAGCAGGATCAGCAGTTGGCGGAGACAGCAGCGGAGATTCCGGTATTGTTCCGGATGGAAACGGAAAAATCCCTCTGCAGGCTTCCAACATCACAGTAAAACGTGCAGATAATGATCAGGATGTTTCAAACAAAAAAAGTAGTCCGGAAAAAATGATCGATGGTGATAAAGGTTCAAACTCCTTTACCTGTACACTGGACAGCATTGAAAGTGATGTACTGGCAGGAACCAGCGTATACTTCCAGATCGATCTTGGCGATGTATTCAAGCTGGATCAGGTAAAAATGTGGCGTTATTTTGCGGATGGACGTACCTACCAGGATACGATCGTAGTTGCATCTGAAGATGCTACTTTTGATGCAAATGATACCGTGCTGTACAGCAGCGTTTCAGATTCCAAGTATGCATACGGACTGCTGAGCAATGAAAAGCTTGCAAATCCGGATGCAAAATATGCAGAAACATCAGAAGGAAAGACATTTGAAGCAAAAGAACAGAAAGCACGTTATATCCGTATTTACACACGCGGAAGTATTCTGACAAGCGGAACAGCACATGGCGGAAACCATATCTGCGAAGTAGAAGTTTACGGAAAAGCAATTAAGAACACAACAACACAGAAAAAATTCACCGTTGCTTTTGATACAAAAGGCGGAAACAGCATTGAGTCTTTGAAAGTAGCAGCCGGCGAAAGCTGGAGCCTGCCGCAGAATCCGACCAGAGCCGGATATGTATTCAAGGGCTGGTACAGCGATGTAAACTGCACAGTAGCATATACAGCAGCATCACCGGTAAGTGCAGATCTGACACTGTTTGCAAAATGGGAGGAAGATCCGACCACAAATGTACAGTTAGAAGAAGCAAAAGCAGTACTGAACAGCAAGATTGCAGAAGTAAAAGACAAAACAAAAGGCGATTACAGCGATGCAAGCTGGAATGCATTCCAGAATGCACTGGCAGCAGCAAAAGAAGCAGCCGCTTCTAAGACTGCAAGTGCCGCAGACGTCCGCAAAGCACTGGACAGCCTGAAAAAAGCAGAGCAGAATCTGAAAGTGGCAGGCAGCGAGCCGGATACTGGCAAAGAAACTGAAACGGGCAAAGAAACCGAAACAGGTAAAGAAACTGAAACGGGCAAAGAAACTGAAACGAATAAACAGCCGGAAACACCAAGCACACAGCCTGGAACAGAAAAGCCAAACACAAATCCGAATACTCAGAAAGTACCTGCTGTCGGAACAACCAAACCGGTTGGAAGAGGATTCTACAAAGTAACAAAATCCGATGCAAAGAACGGAACCGTTACTCTGGTGAAACCGAGAAAAGCAACAGAAAAGAAATTTACCGTTCCTGGAACTGTAAAAATTGACGGCGTTACCTTCAAAGTAACCGAGATTTCAAAGAATGCATTCAAGAACAACAAAAAACTGACGCAGGTTATCATTGGCAAAAACGTAAGCAAGATCGGTGCAAATGCATTTAACGGTGCAAAGAAACTGAAAAAGATCACGATCAAATCCACACAGCTGAAGAAAGTCGGAAGCAAGGCCTTCAAAGGTATTGACAAAAAATGTAAGATCAAAGTACCGAAGAAGAAACTGACACGCTACAAACGACTGCTGAAAGGAAAAGGCCAGAAGGCAAGCGTGAAGATCACGAAGTAAGAAATCAAGAAATAAAGTTGAAGTAAGGAAAAAGACCAGTGCGAAAGTGCTGGTCTTTTTTGACGGGTAAGATTTAAGATAGATTTTGACTAAGCAGTTGAAAAAATAGGAAAGATAAAATATAATTGGAAAGTCTGTACAGGTTGTGCATGTGAGTAGAAATTATTTTGTTAAGTATAAAGATGATCGTATGCGAAAATGAAAAGTTTTCATACGGTCATTTTTATTATGGTACCGAGTCAGAAGGTAATATGTTTACACAGTTGTGTTTGAAAATTTTGATCAGCTGATAAAAGATATAATGATATGTAAATTATATTTAACTAAATAAAGAAAAAATTGACATAAAAGAAAAAGAATGGTATAAGTGAATTATGAGAATACAGGAGGGTACAGCAATATGGGGGAAATATATATTGCACACAGAAATGAGTATACAAATGAGGTACAAACTGTCCGGGAACATTGTGAGAATACGGCAAATCTTTGCAAAGAATATGCAATTCCGGAAATGGAAGATCTAGCTTATGCGGCAGGAAAAGCACATGATATCGGAAAGTATCAGGAGGGATTTCAAAGAAGAATCCGAGGGGAAAATATTCGTGTAGAACATTCAACCTGTGGAGCAATTGCAGTGGGTGAAAAGTATCCAAAGCCAATGAATCTGATGATGCAGTATTGCATTGCAGGACATCACACGGGAATCCCAAATGGGGGATTTGGAAATGATGAGGATAACAGTCTGAAAGGCAGAATGAACAGGACGTTTGAGGATTACGATGCCTACAAGCAAGAACTGGAACTGCCGGAATTAGATATTCGAAAATGGCAGCAGTTTCTTGCTGCGGATTGCGGAAGAAATGCGGATTGGTTAATTGATAAGTTTACATTTCTGACAAGATATTTATTTTCCTGTCTGGTAGATGCAGATTCAACAGACACCGCGGAGTTTTGCAGAAGTACAGAAGTAGTGAGAAAATTGCAGGCTGATTTTGAAAAGTGTCTTGAAAAAATAAATGTTCAGTTACAGGCGTTTGAAGTAAAAACAGAATTGCAGAAGACGAGAAGCTTGCTGCAGGAGCAGGCATATCGAAACAGTACAAAAGATGCACACATCTACCTTATAAATATGCCAACCGGCAGTGGAAAAACATTAGCGAGTGCGAAAATAGCACTGCAAAGAGCAATAGCGAAAAAGAAAAAAAGAATTATCTATGTGATCCCGTATAACAGTATTATTGATCAGACAGCAGAGGTTTTTGAAAAACTTTTTGGAAATAATCTGGAGATTTTAAGACATCAGTCAACTTTTTCTTATGATGAGAAGGTGGATTTAAATGAGGATTATCGAGAAGCAGCTAAAATAGCAGTAGAAAATTGGGATGCTCCATTTATCATAACAACAGCAGTACAGTTTTTTGAAAGCATTTATTCAAATAAAAGAGGAAAACTTCGAAAATTGCACAATATGGCAGACAGTATTCTGATTTTTGACGAGGCACATATGATGCCGCAGGATTATTTACAGCCATGTCTTCAGGGAATTGCCTATATAACGAAATATCTGAACAGCGAAGCTGTTTTTCTTACGGCAACGATGCCTGATTTTGAAAAGTTGCTGAAGCTTTATGCACCGGCAAATAATCGAATCGAAAATTTGATCAAGGATAAGACGCTTTTTGAAAAGTTTCAAAAATGTCAATATATCAATATGGGAAAAGTAAGTCCGGAAGGACTATTAGCTAAAAGTGAAAAGTATCCGTCCAGATTGATTATCGTAAACAAGAAGAAAAATGCAAGACAACTTTTTCAGATGTGTACAGGAAGAAAATATCACTTATCGACTTATATGACTGCATATGACAGACAAAAAGTTCTGCAGGCTATCAGAGAAGAACTGAAAAGCCTGGATGAAGATTTTCCAGATGGAAATATACCGGAAGAGAGAAGGATTACGATTATTTCTACATCGCTTATTGAGGCAGGAGTTGATTTGGATGTATATACCGTTTTTCGTGAATTGAATGGTCTGGACAGTATTCTCCAGTCGGGAGGCAGATGTAACAGAGAAGGAAAGCGGGATAAGGGTGAAGTTTTTGTGTTTGAATTTGAAAATGAAGCACAGAATGACAAGATGAATATTACGCAACGTTTGTTGGCGGAGTATAAAGATATTTCACAGCCGGAATGTATTGAAGAATACTATGAAGAAGTGTTTTTCTTAAAACAAGAGAATATTCAGAAAAATACGATGCATATAAAGTGCAGGTCTTTTGAAAATCTGCCATTTCAGACTTATGCAGAACAATTTGAACTGATCCCTGATAGGACATGTTCTATTGTTGTACCAAGAGATGAAAAGAGCAGAAAACTGGTGGATACTCTGAGATATACAAAAATCGAAAATGAGAAGGAGCTGCAAAAGTATACCTGTACAGTTACTAAGAAAGAATTGGATGAGTTGATAAAACAACATGTTGCAGACGATTTTGGTACGGGAATATACTGTCTGACAAATGAAGATTATTATGACGAAAATTTAGGAATTTTATTGGAAGCACAAGATTATTTTTTATGAAAGAAGAGGTGAAAAACAATGGGATATGGATTTAAAATCATAGTGGAAGGAGATTATGCATGCTTTACGCGACCGGAATTGAAAGTGGAACGAGTCAGCTATGATGTTCCGACACCGGGAGCATTGGAAGGAATGTTAAAGAGTGTGTACTGGAAACCGGCAATCCGTTATGTGATTGACAAAATCATTGTATTTCAGGAGATTGATTTTGCAAATATTCGAAGAAATGAAGTAAAAGATAAGGTACTGCTCAGTGCAGTAAAAAATCAGATGAAACAGAAAGGAGGAGATCCTTGTATCTATACTTCTCAAAGCAGAAGTCAGAGGGCAGCAATGGTTCTGAAAAAAGTGAAATATGGTATAGAATTTCACTTTGAGCTGACCGGCTTGAAAAATAATCGAGAAGATGACGGAGAAAATAAGCATTATAACATTTTGAAACGAAGACTGGAAAAAGGTCAATGGTTTCGGACACCATGTCTTGGGTGCAGTGAATTTCCGGTAAAAAGAATAGAACTGGTAGATGCGTTTGATACAGAAATGATAAGCAGCAGAATCAAGGAAATGGGGGATGTTGATCTCGGATATATGAGTTATGAGGTACAGTTTGAAGACAGGGGGAAACCCATTAATGGAGACTGGGAAAATCCCAAATTCTCCGATCGTGCAAAAACATTATACTACAGACCGCACATGATTGAGGGAGTCATTGATGTTCAAAAATACAGGGAGGGATTGCGATGCTGATAAAAGCATTATGTGATTATTATGATATGCTGTCGGCAGCAGAAAAGGTACTTCCGGAAGGATATTCGAAGGTAAAGATACATTATGAGGTAGCATTGACGGAAGAAGGCGAGATTGATCATATTATAAATATTCAGAAAGAAACAGAAGTAACAGTCGGGAAAAAAATAAAAAAGAAATTAGTGCCGCAGGATCTGAAAATGCCTCAGAGAACAGAAAAACCAGGAATTGATGCCAATATAGCAGAGCACAGACCGTTATATTTGTTTGGATTGAACTTGGAAAAAGAAGGACTGACACCAACAGACCGGACGGGAAAGGCACAAAAATCCCATGCAGCTTTTGTAGAAACAAACCTGAAATTTATTGAAGAAATGGATACACCGCTTGTGAATG
>ENA-OURQ01002292-OURQ01002292.1-human-gut-metagenome-genome-assembly--contig:-NODE-2292-length-14495-cov-3.222438_pt1 | contig 14495 bp, 8 predicted proteins | sample MGYA00242105_ERZ508999 | MGnify/ENA primary metagenome ERZ508999 (study PRJEB26280, sample SAMEA2338771) | human gut metagenome | biome: human gut; feature: human-associated habitat; material: faeces...
ATCAGCTGCGTGGACGTTCCGGTCGACAGGGAGATCCGGGTGAATCCCGTTTCTATATTTCTCTGGAAGATGATCTGATGCGTCTGTTCGGTTCTGAAAAACTGATCAATATGTTCAACGCAATGGGTGTTCCGTATGGTGAGCAGATTGAGCATAAGATGCTTTCCAGTGCAATCGAGAAAGCACAGGAGAAGATCGAGGGTAACAACTTTGGTATTCGTAAAAACCTGTTGGAGTACGATCAGGTTATGAACGATCAGAGAGAGATTATCTACGGCGAGCGCCGTCGTGTCCTGGATGGAGAGAACATGCGCAGTGCCATTTATAAGATGATCACAGACCGTGTGGAAGATACCGTAGATCACTGTGTATCGGATGAAGAAGGTAAGAAGTGGGATGTTCTGGAGTTAAATGAACTGCTGATCCCTGTCATTCCGATGCAGCCGTTAGGGGACGATGAGGTTCAGAGTCTGAACGCAAACGAACTGAAACATATGCTCAAAGAGCGTGCAGTGAAGTTATATGAGGCAAAAGAAGCAGAGTTCCCGGAGGAAGAGATGATCCGTGAGCTGGAGCGTGTCGTTCTGTTGAAAACCATTGATCGTAAGTGGATGGATCATATTGATGATATGGAGATTCTCCGTGAAGGCATCGGTCTGCAGGCATATGGCCAGAGAGATCCGCTGGTTGAGTACAAGATGGCAGGATTTGAAATGTTTGATGAGATGACGGCAAACATTCAGGAAGAAACCATCCGCCTGCTGTTCCATGTAAAAGTAGAGCAGAAGGTTGAACGTGAGGAGGTTGCCAAAGTAACCGGAACAAACAAAGACGATTCCCTGCAGAGAGCACCGAAGACACGGGAAACTAAAAAAGTATATCCAAATGATCCGTGCCCATGCGGAAGCGGTAAGAAATACAAACAGTGCTGCGGAAGAAAGGCATAAATTCGGCTCGTCTTGGGTGGTTTGACACCCAAATCTATGAAATATAAAAATGGCATCTGAACGATGATATCGTCAGGTGCCATTTTTGGGTGAAAAGATGTTAATTTTGAAAGAAAATATCTTTTCTATACAGCGAAAATAATTTCGTTATGTCGTGAAGGATTACGGCAAAGGAAACGTTACTTCGACAAGAAAAAGCGTTTTATCTTTCTGCGTAAAAGTCAGGGTTCCATGGTGCATTTTGGCTATTTTTTCCGCACTTTTTAATCCGATACGGTTGCTTTCAATGCCGGTCAGGTCTTTTTTTATTGCATTGGAAAGTATGATCTGGAAAATATCATTTTTCTGAGAAATCTGTAAAGTCACTGGTTCCGATTTATCCCCATATTTCAAAACATTAGAAAACAGATTTTGAAACAACCGCTTCAGGGATGTTTCATCGCCTTCGATCTGTCCGTACAATGGAGCTATGGTTTCTGATGTCTGAAATCCGGCAAGCCGGAGAAAATCCAGATGCTCGGAGAGCATGTGCTGTACATTTTTCAGAGGAATCGGAACCAGAAGAGGGGATTGATGGGGGTCGTAAACCAGAGAATATTCAAACATGCGGTCGGTCAGCTGCTGGATGTCTTCTGCTTTTTGCAGACAGCGCCGGACATATTCAGATTGTTGCTCTGGATTGCGGCCAAGTGCCAGAATATCCAGATAACCATGTAAAATGGTTAGTGGTGTGCGCAGATCATGGGACATGGCAGTGATGAGGTCCTGATTGGCCCGACGGCTTTCCACTTCCTGCTGTATGTTGGTGTACAGGGTACTGCGCATCTGATCCAGTTCCCGTGCGAGGACACCAAGCTCATCATTTCCCATGGAAGCGATGGGATGATTTAAATCCCCACCGGACATTTGCAAAATGTGGTCTTTTAGAATGCCGATGTCCTGTACTTTTTTCCGCAAAAACAAAAGTGGCAGTAACAGCAACAGAAAGAGTGCAACTCCGATGGAAAAAAGAAACCATGGAATGGTTACCCTGGAGTTGTGGAAACTGGAAATGTAAAGCTCTCCGGTTTCGTTTCTGAAATTTATTTCTATGTGAAAATAATCTTCAATTCCGTTCAAGGGTAACACGCTTGCGTAATTACTGTATGTGATCTGAAAGATCATGTTGGTAAAAAAGTTCCAGTTCTTGCGGTGAAGAATGTCCGCAGTATGCTGTGTACGACAATAATGGTCATCTTCACTGTAAATTGCCATGCCAGTGTAAGAATCCAGGCAGTCAAAAAAAGGTTTGAACGCTGCCTGCTCCTGCTTATTATTTTCGGAAGAGGGCAGATCATAGTTTTTTGCACGCTCTGTAATTTCTGCCTTTAGCGCATCGCGATCCAGATCCATACCGGGAATATGACGGACAATTTTCCATGCACAGGGCATCATGTGCCAGGTCAGAGAGAACCCGCCAATGGCAAGCAGGAAGGAAAGCAGGATCGTTACAAGAAACTGCAAGCGGATCCGTGGAATTTTCCAAAGTGGATTTTTACCACGAAGTGCAGTCAAATGATTTGAGTGGGAACGTTTCTTTTTGAACTTAACTTTCTTTGTCACAGCGATATCCCCTTCCCCAGACAGTTTTAATCAGTGTTGGATTTTTTGGATCATCTTCAATTTTTCGGCGCAGATTTCGGATGTGCACCATGATGACATTGTTTGCTCCATAGTAATACGGTTCGTTCCAGATAGATTCATAAAGGTGCTCTGTGGAGAAAATCTGTCCAGGATGCATCAGAAGCAGGAGCAGAATGGAATATTCCGTGTCCGTCAGTTCCACAGGGACACCGTATTTGGTAACTTCCTGTGTGCGTTCATCCAGTGTAAGCTGATGATATGTGATTTTGGAATGCTGTGCCGGCTGGTCCGGTTTTCCCTGATAAATCTGGTATCTGCGGATCAGTGCCTTGGCGCGGCTCACCAGTTCTGCGTAGGAAAATGGTTTTGCCAAATAGTCATCGCCGCCGCTGGAAAAACCGAGGGTTTTGTCACTTTCCTGTGTGCGGGCACTTAAAAACAGAATCGGTGCGTTGGTGAGTTTCCGCATTTCCACACAGGTCTGATAGCCATTGAGCCCGGGCATCATGATGTCCAGAATGATCAGGTCAAAGATATTTTCTTTTAACTGGCTGAGAGCCTGAGTTCCGTTAGCGGCTTCATGTACCTGAAAGCCTTCTCCCGTCAGGAGAATCTGTATGATTTCTCGGATTTCGGGATTATCGTCTACGATTAAAATGGCTGCTTGTTTCATAATGTGTTCGATCCTTTTTCAGAATGTTTCCGGCATTTCTGCCGCGAGATGTGATAGTTTGCTTTATGGTAAACTTAGTGGTAAATTTTCGAAAGTATTTCGGCAAAAAGCAATTCTGTATGCTGATTATAGCATAGTATGAAGTTGTAGTATGTTTTCTTAAGAAAGATTCAGAAAGAAGTTCGTCTTGCGAACTTTTTCTGGACAAAGAATCGCAAAACCATTACAATGAAAATTAGGTAAGACCAGCAGACCAAAAAGAGAGTTTGACATAGAGGAGCTGGATCAAAGGAGGATTATTTATGAGTGAACATATAGCATATGTGGCAAACGGAGGACAGACTTACCAGCCATGTCAGGATAATGTAAAGGTACCTTTTGCATCTTATGAGAAACCGGCCAAACCGAATCCATTACTGCCTGAGCTGGAGCTGAATCAGGATGCCATTGACAAAGGATATGTACTTCCGTCACAGAAACAGCATTTTCTTCCCGGGGTAACATCTGAGATGATGGACTGGTTCTGGGCAAATATGGAAAAAGGATATTATCTGTGGGCTCCGGGCTCTCACAAGAAATTTACATGGGTAAAGACACCGGTAGAGTACGGTATGGAAGCTTCCGTTCATATGATCTCCGAAGCATGTGAACCGGGTGCAGCTGTATTTGGTGGCGAAGGTGTTGAAATCCACAGACTTGCGTTGAAAGAGTTCTTCCCGTTCACCACATGTCTGAAACATGTGATCTGCGAAGGTGTATACAACGATCTCGGTGAACTGGTGGATTCTACGGTTCATATGTGGGAAGATGTAGAAGGTGGCTGTGTGCATATTACAGCAACCGTACAGAACTCCAAAGTATCTGCACCGCCGGCCTTTATCATTGATATCCTGAAAAAAGATCCGAATGCGAAGATCGTACCGAACTTTCTGACCGAACATGAGGATTTTGAAGCAAGTCAGTGGCCGGTATTTTTACCGAAATTATATGATTTATGGAAAAATCATCCGGATCCGTCACAGAATGTACAGTGCTGCCTGGAAGTAGAGAAAACTGCTGAGGGATGGCGTTACATCAAAGAAAATGGTCCGGTTGTATTATAGTTCGATCCGCGCAGTCTGAACGGAGTCTCTGTTTTTTCCATGTAACCTGTGGATATTTGCGGCAGTTAATGTTATAGTAAGCTGTATGAACAGAGAATGTCTGTAACATTCATATTCTTAAATGCAAAATGCAAAAACAGAGACAGGATTGAGATAACGTATGGATAAAAAGAAGAAAAGTGCCGGTTCCAGCTGTGAATACTGTATGAATTACGAATATGATGAGGATTATGAGTACTATGTCTGTACCCAGGATCTGGATCAGGACGAGATGTATCGGTTTATCACCGGGCAGTTCCGGGAATGTCCGTATTATCGTGCCGGAGATGAGTACAGTATTGTAAGAAAGCAGATGTAAACCAGAATCGTGTGCAGATTTGTACACAGAAAAAGAATGAAAAAGAAACGAAAAGTGCAGGAGAACGAGTGGCTCCTGCATTTTTTTGTCTGAGTGTACCGAAAATCACATAAAAATTAAAAATATGTGTAATTTCTTGCCTGAGATGAAATTGCCCGCGGATAAAATGTGAAAAATGTGTGAAAAGCACTACTGGATTCGCCATGTTTTGGACTTATGAGATGGTGTGAGGTTTGATAAAATGCAGATATCAAGGTTTGGATAAGGAGGACAAGGTAGTTATGAAGATGAAAAAATTACTGACCATTTTACTGGCAGCATCTATCGTAGCAGGAAGTGCACAGGTGCCGGGACTGACCATGCAGGTACAGGCCGCACAGGTGCAGACACAGGAAAGTGCCGGAAGTGCAACCGCTACTTATAACGGAAAAACATTCAACCGCGCATCTGCCGCATATCAGGATGGCGATGTAAGCTATGAGGGAATGCCATTGTACAACGGAAATGCAGAGGATCTGGATGATTATGTGAATCTGATCATGGACGAGATCGGAGTGGATGGCTGGATCAGTATTCTGGCAGGCAAATCTCCGGTTGGTACTTACGCCGATGAGAATGGAGAGAGCAAAACATACAATGTGCCGATTACAGTAAACCGTGCGGCAGATGTGGGTCTGGATGGAGAGACACAGTGGCCGAATCAGCTGGCACAGGCACAGACCTGGAATACAGATCTGCTGAAACAGGCCGGTTCGGTATATGGCGATGAGATGCGTTCTAAATATGCGACATCATCTATTGGAACCACAGCAGTGGGCGCACATGCGGCACAGATTGATGCCCGTATGAATCCGTTATCCGGACGTTACGATGAGGGATACGGTGAAGATGCATTTATGATCGGAGAGATGGCAGACGCCTGGGCCGGCGGTATGGTTGGCGATGAGTCTGACGTTTATATGAAATCCATTCCGCAGACAAAGCACTGGACCACGTACAACTCCGAGTTTTTCCGTCTGCAGGGCGGCAACAACGTAAGTACTCGTACATTCTATGAGTATTATGGAAAAGCGGCTGAGAAGCCATTTTCAGATGGAACGATCACCGGTTATATGTCTTCTTACGGAAACATGAACCGTGTACCGACGACATCCACATTTATCCATGATTTCGCACAGAAAATAAGCAAAGACGGTGTGACTACAGGTTGTGATTTTATGGCTGAGTATGGTTATATCGACGAGCAGTACCGACTGAATGCATCCGGATTTTCCAACGGATATGATAAGCTGTATTCTTCTTCCCTTCTGGATCGTACCGCATCCATGATTCTGGCTGGTCATATTCAGGGAGGAACCACCGGTATTGCAGATGCTGACATTGCACAGACGATCAAAACCGCGGTGGAGAATCATGTGGAAGGTTTGACAGAGGATGATGTATATAAAGTAGCACGTCCGACAATTGTAACCATGGCACGTTCCGGCGCACTGGATGAACGAGATGAAAACGGTCAGCCGCGTTACTATCCGTATACGGATATCAAGACAGATCATTCTTCCAAAACAAGCCAGGAGACAGAGCTTCAGATGGCTGAAGAGTCTGTGGTATTGCTGAAAAATGAAAATCATACGCTTCCATTATCCAGTGATTCCAAAGCCGGTGTCTATGGTGTGATGGCAGAAACGATGCAGTACGGACAGTATTCTTCCGAACTGGATGTCAATGATGAGAAATATAATACTTATGTACAGGGCGCAGGCGATAATATACTGGAGGCAGTACAGAGCCAGATTGGCAGCGATAATGTATCTTATTCCACCGGAAACCGCGTGGTTGCGTACAAGACAGCCAGTGGATATGTAACAGCTACCGAGGATGAGAACGGTGCACAGCTCACAGTTTCCAACCCGGAAGAGGGCACACAGGCAGCAGATCAGTCTAAGTATTTATTTGAGTATGCGGACTGGGGACAGGATGCATTCAGTCTGCTTTCTCTGGCAAATCAGAAATGGATCAATGCAGGTGTGAAAAACAATTCTCTGCCGGGCAATACCATGGGATTGTATGATGCGGCAGTTTCCAATAACGGATCTTACAGCATGAAAGCAAGTGCCGGAATGGCAACTGCAGTCAGCAACATGCCGACTTTCCTGTCAAAACGTGCAGCGGATGAGGATGGAAATTATTACCTGAAAATGGGTGATAAATACAATGATACTGATTTTTCCACCACTTGGGCACTCAGCGATAAATTAGGTTGGTATCTGCAGACAACAGAGGATGGAAAAATAAAATTAAATGGTGATGCACAGCCGATTCAGGGACCGAATCTTCCGTTCCTTCTCGGAGGAAATCTGGCAACCGGTATCGCAGCATTTGAAAGTGCAGAAGATAAGACACCATATACTTTCAAAGAAGAAACGATAAAAGAGGCTGGTGCGGATTCCGAAGAACTGGCAGCAGATACGGATTATGCCATTGTAGTTGTCGGACAGCCGTACAACGGTATTTCCGGTGAGGGTATTGACCGTAAATATCTGAGTCTCAGTGAGGATCAGATGGACATGGTATCTACCGTTGCAGCAAACTATGCGAAAGAGGGTAAAAAGACCATCGTTATCATCAATACCGAATATCCGGTGGAAGCAGAAGCGTTACAGAATGATGAAAATGTATCTGCCATCGTATTTAACGCATTCGGTGGACAGTATGATGCAACCGCACTTGTAAATGTCCTTTACGGGGAGGCAGCACCAACCGGACGTCTCGTAAGTACCTGGTATAAATCCAAGGATGCACTTCCGGCTATTGATAAATATGCACTTCCGGAGAATGCCATGGCAAACATCGGACCGGATCTGGTAGAAGGTCTGACATTGGATGACATTGACGATAATGTGACCGTAGATATGACAGAGACAGATATGGAGCAGACACATCTGACTTATATGTATGCAGATGATGAAGATGTGACTTATCCGTTTGGATACGGTCTGTCTTACTCAGAATTTACTTACTCCGGTATGAATGCAAAAGCAGATAAAGATGGAAATATCGATGTATCTGTAACTGTAAAAAATACAGGAAACGTAGATACTTCTGATGTTGTGGAAATCTATGCATCGAATCCGGATTCATCTTATGGTGATACAGCACCGCAGAAAAAACTGGTTGGTTTTGAAAAGGTTGCTCTGAAAGCAGGAGAATCTGCAAATGTAGACATTCATGTAGACGCTTCCGCACTGGAAGTATGGGATGTCAACGCAGGTGAGTATGTGGTAGAAGACGGTACTTACCAGCTGTATGCGGCACATTCTTCTGATCTGAAGGGTGAGAATGTACTGAGCAAAAAAGTAAAAGTATCCGGAAGTACACTCAGCAACGCTGATACTGCAGAAAAACTGAATGTATGGTCCTCTTCCTTTACAGCATCTGATGTAAAATATGTAGAGTATTCCAAAGGAAATACCGCAGAAGCCGCAGCAGCAGACAGCGATGAGATATTTGCAGTTATGGCAAAAAAAGCAGGTGCATACACAGCACTTCTGAACGTGGATCTGAATCAGGTAAAACAGGCTGTCCTGAATGTTGCTTCCACAGAGGCTCAGAATGGTATCGAGCTTCGTCTGGATGCTCCGGACGGAAAACTGATCGGTTCGGTAAACTACGGTGCAACAGAAGCTGTTACCAGTGCACGTACTTCGGAAAATGGCGTGGATGCCGGAACTTACACAGAGCTTGGTTATACAACAGCCTCTACTGATCTGAGCGGTGCATCAGGTGTTCATAACGTATATCTGGTATTTAAAAATGCAAATGCAAGAGTGGAAGGAATCCAGTTTGTAACATCAGGTGTGACGATTCCAGATGGACTTGCAAATGAGGCAGACGAAAATGGAAACTGGAACTATTATATCGATGGTAAAGTTGCCACAGATGCAACCGGCCTTGCTCCAAATGCTTATGGTTGGTGGTATGTAAAGAACGGAAAAGTTGATTTTACTTATACCGGACTTGCATCAAACGACCAGGGATGGTTCATGGTTGTAAACGGCATGGTGAACTTTGGCTATACCGGACTTGTAGCAAATGAGTATGGGTGGTGGATGGTACAGAACGGAAGTATCAACTTTGCTTACACCGGACTGACAGCGAATGAGTATGGCTGGTGGTATGTCCAGAATGGAAGTATCAACTTTAATTACACCGGGCTGGCAGCGAATGAGTACGGCTGGTGGTATGTAAATGGTGGAAAAATCGATTTCGGTTATACAGGCCGTGCAGCAAATGAGTATGGCTGGTGGAATGTAGTAAACGGAAAAGTAGTATTCTGATCATAGAGCGTGACAGAACCGGGGGTTTTATTCCCCCGGTTTTTGTTGTACAATCGTGAAAAAGACGGAGATAACATGCAGGCAATTGCGCAGTAAAATAAAATGTGATAAAAGAAAACATGGGACAAGAAATAACATGTTGGGAGAATGAAAATGGTTCATTTTATGGTTAGGAAAGAAGGACGGCAGGAGCCGGAGTGGTCATCAGATTATAGCTTTCTGATACCGCTGTCCGGGACAGTGAAGCTTTTTTTGAAAAAGAAAATTCTGGAACTGAAGAAGGGGGATATTGTAATGATTGAACCCTTTCAGTATTTCAGTTTGTCTGATGTTTCCGGGAGCTGTTTGCTCTGCGGGGTTGACCTGACAAAGCTGATGTCGGGGCAGGGAGCGGCGCCGGGAAGGCTGGAGTGCAATTCTGTCATGGAACTCCACAAAGAACGGTATCACGAAGTAATCTGCGATATCTTACATCTAGTGCAGGAGATACAGCAGGAAAATGTGTGTGCATATGTCCGTGAAATGAAATGGTCTTATCAGCTTCTGGAGCATCTGCTGCGTGACTTCCGGGTTGAGACAGAGATACCGGACACAGAGTTTCCGATAATGCAGAATGTGCTGTTTTACATTTCGCAGCATTATACGGAAGCGTTGACTCTGGCGGCATTGGCGGAACAGTTTTTTGTCAGCAGTTCGTATATTTCCAAAATGTTCCGGGAGAAGCTGGACACCAGTTTTCTGAAATATATCAATGAGATTCGCCTGTTGCATGCAGCGGGACAGCTGCGGGATGCCAGGAAAACCATTGACCAGATCGCAGAGGAGAGTGGTTTTAAAAATGCCAGATCTTTCAGCACCAAATTTCGGGAGTATTATCAGATTCTGCCTAGCGAATACCGCAGACAGCAGAAGACGGAAGCACCTGCACGGCTGCAGGCAGATGAGGAGCAGGAACTGGCAGCGTTTCTGCAGCAACTGGAAGCGGATCTTGCCGGGGCAGAACTGATCAGACATCCCGGGAAAAAACAGCTGATTACCGGAGTAGATTTGGATGAATTTGTCAGTCTGGATCAGCCCGGAGGGATTCTGACGATTCGGAAAGCCAGCTATCTGTTGCTTCATCCGGTGCGTAAGATGGTGCGGGAGCTTGCGGAAAAATTACATTTTACCGGTATTTATTTTCATGAACTGTTTCATGATGATATGGAAATTTATGTAAAAGAAAGGGATCGAAGACCGCATTATAGCTTTTACCGGATGGATCAGCTATTTGATTTTATTGCAGAGTGCGGTCTGATCCCATTTGTAGAACTGTCTTTTGTACCATTTCTTATGGTGGAGAATGTAAATAAAGACGCACTGATGCGCAATTCTATCTCCGATATGCCGACGGATATGCAGCAATGGGATCGGCTGGTATACCATGTGGTGGAACATATGGTGGAACGGTATGGTCGCAGTCAGGTGTTGAAATGGAAATTCTGTGTGTGGAATTCACCGGATAATCCGCGGATCAATTATTCTGCACTGCAGCGTGAAAATTATTATCGTCTGTATTTGTCTACCTGGAAGGTGATCAAAGCAATCGATGAGCGGTTTCAGGTTGGTACGTCGGCTTTAATGTCAGTAAATTTACTGTATCCGGAGTGGATGGACAGTTTTACATCCTTTTATCAGAAGCAGCATTGCGAACCGGATTTTGTCATGATGAATCTGTATACCGTGGATGATACACCGCAAAGTATCCAAAGACGTCAGCCTGCCGGCATTATGCAGCAAAGGGATGCAGTGTATAATGTGATACGGAGGATTTTGAACAATAATGAGGATTGTGGATGGCAGGTGAGGGCCTGGTATGTGGCGGAGTGGAATTTCGATTTGGGCTGGAACAACGTCCTTCAGGATACCATGTTTTATCCGGCATATATTGTAAAAAGTATGGTTGATTGCTGGCAGACGGGGATTGCCTTTGGAGTAATGGATCCGCTGGAAAATCTCTCAGAGGATCAGATGATACAGGGATCTTTTCAGGGCAAACGTGGGATCTTTACCTATGATTTTATCAAAAAACCTTCTTACTATGTGTATGAGATGCTGGCAAAAATGGGTTCCTATTTTATCAAAAAAGGGGAAAATTATCTGATCACGAAGTCAGAGGACGGGGAAATTCAGATCTTATTATATAATTATCTGCACCTGTCAGAAGCATATTGTCAGAGAAAGCTGGATCAGAATGAAATCAGCCCGGGGATGTTGGAGCCAGAACATGATCTGACTTATGAAATTTGTCTGGAACATGCAAAAGAGCGGACGTATCTGAAAGCAACGAGTGTGCTGAATGAAAATAATGGAAATCCGTATGGATTTTGCAAAAATTATAGAAGAGCAGCGCGGATTTCATCTGCGGATATTGTTTATATCAATGAAAAGAATCAGCCGCTTCACACGACTGATTATGTGAATCGTCAGGAAGATGGAAGTATCTGTCTGTACGAACACCTCGAGCCATTTGAAGTCCGGCTGATCCGGTTAAGTGTTATGTAGGTGATAGGGGACTGATCGCAATTAAAAAGGCAGCTGTATATCGAAAGTGTTGTTTCGGATACAGCTGTCTTTGTCTGTAAATTAAATCATATGCAGCACATGGATCAGAAGCAGCCATGCGAGTCCATAGTAAGTGATAACGGCAACCAGATCATTGACGGTTGTAATCAACGGACCGGAAGCAACTGCAGGATCAATTTTGATCTTATGGAAAAACATTGGGATCAAAGTGCCGACCATACTGGAAATTACCATGGCTACCATCAGGGAAAATCCAACGCAGCCGGAAATCAAAAATGCATGTCCCATTGGATAATGTTTTAATACACAGATGTAAAGTCCGATAAATATGAAGGAAAGGATTCCAAGGAAAAGTCCGTTCAGGAATCCGACCTTCATTTCTTTCAAAACAAGGTTGAATTTCTGCTTTGCAGTCAGTGTCTCATCTACCAGAACGCGGATGGTAACAGCCAGAGACTGGGTACCAACGTTTCCTGCCATATCAAGGATCAGGGACTGGAAGCACATAACAATGGGCAGTACGGCAACAACTGTCTCAAATACACCGACCACAGAAGATACTGCCATGCCGAGAAACAGCAGAATGATCAGCCATGGCAGACGTTTTTTGATACTGGTGGATGTTTTTTCGTGCAGATCTTCTTCTGCGGTCAAACCAGCCAGCTTTGCGTAATCCTCACCAAGCTCATCGTCTACGGCTTCTACAATATCCTGGGCAGTTAGAATACCGATTAGTTTTCCGTTGTCAGTCAGAACCGGCAGAGAATCTTCGGCATAATCTTTGATGGTTTCGATGCAGTTATCAATTTTTTCATGATCTGTTACATACGGATAGGATGTACTGATGATGCCATTCAGTTCATCGGTTTCGCGGGCAATGATCAGATCTTTCAGATCGATGGCACCGTAAAATTTATCCGCATCATCTACCACGTAAACCGTGGAGATATTATCATTTTCACCAGCCTGTGTCACCAGTTCCCGCATGGCCTGGCGGATACTCAGATCTTTGCGGATGGCTACGAAGTTTGTAGTCATCATGCTTCCAATCTCGTCCTCGTTGTAGGAGAGGATCAGACGGATGTCGTGGCTGGAATCTGCATCCAGCAGTGTTACGATTTTCTCTTTTGCGGATGCTTCCATCTGTTCCAGAATATCTACCGCATCGTCAGAATCCATGAAGGATACGATCTTTGCAGCCTGGTTGATGCTGAGCTCAGACAGATACTGTGTCGGTGTTTCGAGATAGGAAAAAATCTCTGCAAGCCTTTCGGCACCGAGTACCGGGTACAGTTTTTTGCGCTGCTGTGGTGACAGCAGTTCCAGCGCATCCGCAATATCTCTCTCATGATAGTCATTCAGCCGATCCAGCAGGACTTCATTTTTTAACGGGCTCTGAATGATTTTCAGTAATTCTTCTGCATAGTTTGGTCTTTTTAATGTTTTTTTCATCTCATTTCCTCCTGACAGCCCTCAGGTACTTAGGTACATTTGTCATCTTTTAAAGGCAGAATGGTAATGCAATAGTGTACCTCTGAAAAAAGGGCATAAAAAATCACCGCTTACGAAATTCCGAAAGCTAATGTTACAGTTGCAGACTGTGCAGTATAGGAATTCTTAAAGTTCATTTACGAATTACAACGAATTACATATGAACTGATCGTATACGGTGGGAAAATGAATGAAATAAAAATATGGGAAATAATGAACAATTCTATTGAGCGAATGAATCCGTTAAATATATAAACAAACTGTTTTTTCGAATATTTTTATAACAATCTTATCTTCAATTGGAAATGAAAATGCAGGAATCAGTGAATCACATGGAACAGCTGCATATTCAGTTTCCATTGTCTGCCACCGCAGATCATACTTCGTCCCGTACTATCGCAACCGTCCATAAATTCACCTCCTGTGTCCATACTATACGAACATTTTAATACACACACTTTTAAAAAGTCAAGAAAAATCTTTGCAAAGACATCCTTGTAAAAATCTTTGCAAAGACGTCCTTGACGATAAACTTTTTATCATTTATGCTAGGTGGGGTTTCGGGTCTCACAGTCTGCTCCACACGTACAGACCCATATCCATCATGAAAGCTGTTAACAAGATCACGATTCTGTGTTTATGAGGTTATGATTATGAGTATGTCTATTAATCAACATTTTTCCCCCAGCAGACTCCTGCAGTTTGCCCTGCCATCCATTATTATGATGATGTTCATGTCCCTTTATACCATTGTGGACGGTATTTTCATCTCCCGTTTTATCGGCAGCAATGCCCTTTCTTCATTAAATATTGTATTTCCGGTAATCTGCATCGTCACTGCCATCGGCACCATGTTAGCCACCGGCGGCAATGCCATTATCAGCAAATATTTAGGCGAAGGGAAACACCGGGAAGCCCGGGAATGTCTGACTATGTTCGTTGTGGTAGGTGTCACCGTCAGCATCGTGGTTCTGGTCTTTACGCACCTGTTTCTCACCCCTGTCTGTTACTTTTTAGGCTCCAACGAGGTTCTGCTCGCAGACTGCGAAAAATATCTGGCCACTGCCATCTCTTTCGCCCCCGCCTGCATGCTGCAAAGCCTGTTCCAGTCCTATCTGGTTACTGCAGAAAAACCACATCTTGGTCTTTTCCTGACCATTGGCGCCGGAATATTAAATGCCTTTCTGGATTATTTTCTGATCGCAGTATGCAGACTTGGCATGACCGGAGCCGCGCTGGCAACAGGAATCGGGCAGACAGTACCTGCCCTGGCGGGACTTCTTTTCTTTTTGTCCAATAAAAAAGGGCTCCGTCTGGTGCGGTTTCATTTCCACCCAAAGGAGCTTCTTATGGCCTGTTATAATGGTTCTTCCGAGATGGTAACCCAGCTGGCCAACG
>ENA-OURQ01002295-OURQ01002295.1-human-gut-metagenome-genome-assembly--contig:-NODE-2295-length-14485-cov-5.847471_pt1 | contig 14485 bp, 18 predicted proteins | sample MGYA00242105_ERZ508999 | MGnify/ENA primary metagenome ERZ508999 (study PRJEB26280, sample SAMEA2338771) | human gut metagenome | biome: human gut; feature: human-associated habitat; material: faeces...
ATGTTACCGATGACGGAAAGACATTTATTTATTATGTTACTGGTGTTCAAATTTTACCGGATATGAAATGAGGTATTGAAAGATGAATAGAGAGATATTGTTCAGGGGGAAAACAGACGATGAATGGGTTTACGGTGATTTAGGTCACTTAAAAAATGCAATAACAATAACTAAAAGAAATTTTATATATCCGTATATAGTCATGCCCGAAACAGTAGGACAATATACAGGCCTGACCGATAAAAACGGCGTTAAAATTTTTGAGGGGGATATTTTAAAATTCAGATCGGGAATTTATTCTGTTGAATGGGATAATGAACACAGCAAATTTTTACAGAGAGACGGGCAATTTAGCAGAGAACTTCACATTTGGATTGCAAAATCAGAAATTGTCGGCAATATCCATGATAATCCCGAATTGCTAGGAGGAGATTAAATGTATTACAAAATAAAATATTAAGGTGTAGCATTTGTGGAATGCGAAAATGAAGAACAAGCACAGGAATTATTTGATAATAAAGAATATTTTATGAACACTATAGGAAGTCAAAAAGCGGAAGTATGTGATAATGAAGAAATAGAATTTATATCAATGCTTTATTCTGAAAATGATGATGAGGGAGAAGAAAATGAATGAAAAATTAAAGCCGTGTCCGCTTTGTGGTAAAAAACCAGTATTTGAAACCTGGGGAAGCGGTGGAAAGATGTATATGATCAAATGCAAAAATCCGGATTGTCCTGTGCCTGAAAAAGGCTATCCAACTGGACGAATTCCCGAGCAAGTTGCCGATGTTTGGAATAGGAGGGCTGAAAATGCCGTATAAAATTTTTGTGGAAGAAACCGTTAGATTAAAACATTTAATCACCGTTGAGTGCGATGAAGATATCATAGAATATATTCCTGATCCTGATGATTTTACAGAAGATATTAGCGATTATGCATACAACATGCTAGATGATATTGACGGTTTAACTGTTTTGTCTGTTGAAGAAGAAATAGATTGTTATGACTGCGATTGTTTTGAACTAGATGATATCATTCCATGTGAAGAGGGCAATTAAACGCTGAAAACACCGCCTAGAATGCGCTGTAATCAATTTTGAATGTGTTATAATGAAATTACAGGGTTAAAATCAGAACGTCTAAAAACGAGCGTAGAATTGAAATATGGAGGTAATGAAAATGGAAACTAGAGAACAAATATTACGGAGAGATTTTTCTGATGAATTTATTGCAAAAATGAAAAATGCTATTGAGGTGTCCCATTATAAATATGGATGGTGTTCTCAAACGTATCCGGAATTAGCCCAAGCTTACAAAAGTATAAAAAGACGTTTAGAGCTGTATGAGGAAACCCATAACACCGAATATCTTGTAGATGTAGCAAATTTTGCCATGATAGAGTACAAATATCCGTCATTTACTAACGCAAAATATATGCCTACTGACAGCGATAAATCACCGGGATTAACTGATGGTATTTCATACAAAGAACTTATGGAGAATTAAAATGTCAACACATAAACGATTTACATGTATATGCGTTTCATGCGGCGTTGAGATGCCGAATTCAGGCAGTTCTAAAAAATATTGTACCGAGTGCGCCAAAGAACGGCATCGCAAAAATAGACGTGAATATATGCGAAATATCAGAAATTCAGGTGAATACATATCTCCTGCAAATGAAGTCAAACGGTCGAGGTCAAATAGCATGAAAAGAATTAACGATATTGCCCGAAATACCGTAAACTATGGAGAATATCAAGCTAAAAGAATGGAGAATTAGGAGGAGTGAGAGGTTTGACTGCTAAGGAATATTTGACGAGAGCAAATAATATTGATTTGGAAATAGATAGTTTAAACATATCTATACAAAAATGCCGTGAACGTGCAACTAAGATTACGAGTGTTTTTTCTGATTTGCCAGCGCAACATAATGGTGATGTATCCGATAAAGTAGGCTTGAATGTGGCTGAGATGGTTGACTACGCTACAAGGGCTTTAGAAATGATGAAAGAGTCTGAGCAACTAAAAGTTGAGATTACGATACAAATACATAAAATGCCAAATAAGCTATACGCAGCATTATTGATTGATAAATACATATCAAACATGACGTGGCAAGAAGTAGCAGAACATATAAACAAGGAATATGATTACACAAAAGGAGTGCTTCATGATAGGGCTTTATCTAATTTTGCAAAAATAATACAAAACAAATAAATTATATGTTACTTTATTACACTTTTTACCCTTTTATTCAGTAATAAAATATGATATTATAGTACTATAGAAATTGGGCGGAAGCAGCACCGCCCGTTTCTAACCTCTCTTCTACATTGTTTTATTCCTTGACTACAGCCGTTGAAACTTAGACGGCTGTTATGCAGTCAGTAGTTTCAGTCGGTGCAACTCCGGCAGACTGCGCCAAGCATTAGAGTAGTTTCCGGTTGCAACTATTTAGCCTGATTAGGATACGTCCGAAACGGTAAAACCGGCAGTATAAATATAACACCACCGTCAAATAGAGCGGTAGTTGGTATTTTCAGCAAAAATAATTGTTATAAATATAAAAATAAACATATAATATAATATTTATAATAATTATTGACTTTATTGGAAAAATATGTTAATATAGGAGTAAAGTATGATGTTGGTTGGTGATAAAATGAAAGTTTTTATTAGTTGGTCTGGAGATAAAAGTTTAAAGGTAGCCAAAATATTAAAGGATTGGATACCTTGTGTCATTCAAGATATCCAACCTTATTTTTCTACAGAAGATATTGATAAGGGTGCAAGATGGAGTTCTGATATTGCTAAAGAATTATCAGATGCGGATTTTGGTATATTATGTGTAACTAAAGATAATTTAGAATCACAATGGCTTAACTTTGAGGCAGGTGCATTGTCTAAAGCATTGGATAAGGTTAAAGTATGTCCCTTTTTATTTGATTTGAAACCTTCAGAGATATCAAATAGCCCAATTTTGCAATTTCAAATGACAAATGTTGATAGAGATGATATTTTTAAACTATTTAAAACTATGAATAAAGGTTTGGGAGAAAAAGGTTTAGAAGAAACTAGGCTAGAAAAAATGTTTGAACTTTCCTGGCCTAAAATAGACAAAGAGTTAAAATCAATTGAAGATGATATATCAAATTATCCACAGAAAGAATCAAGTAATCAAAATGAAATAATGGAAGAAATGTTGGATTTATTAAGATCTCAACAAATTATTTTAAGGGACCCTGAAAAATTATTACCTATCAAATATCTTGAAATGGTAATGAACTCCAGAACAAATATTGATAAAATTCCACGTAGAATGTTGTCAGAATGGTCTTTTTTACGAACACAAGTAATTGAAAGTATCGGTTATTCTGGCGAAGATAATAAAATATCTAGATTTATAGAATTTATAGAACTTACAGATAAAATATTTTTTAAAATAGGATTAATTAATAATATAAGAATGCCATATAAGTTTTTAGAAAAGTCAATTATTGAAAATAATGATTCAGAATAACAACTAAGCATCTCCCCGGAGGTGCTTTTCTTATACCCAAACGAAAGGACGGTGAGGTAATGCCGAAACAAACAAAACTAACCGAAAAACAAAAGCGTTTTTGTGAGGAGTACCTCATCGACTTAAACGCAACGCAAGCAGCTACTCGAGCAGGGTATAAAAATGCTGAAATAGGACGTCAGCTTATTACGAAAAATAACGTTTTGGCGTATTTAAAAGAACTTAGAAAAAAGCAGTCTGAGCGCACAGGAATTAATGCTGACACGGTTTTGAAGGAACTTAAAAAGATTGCTCTTGCGGAAGCAGATATTTCCGGTAAAGAAAAAATCAAAGCCCTAGAACTCCTCGGTAAACATCTGGGCATGTTCAGTGAACGTAAAGAAGAATCGAATGAGAACAGTGAAATCATATTCAATATTATTCCGGCATCACAAAGAGAAGAGTCGCAGGAAGAGGATTAATTATGGATAAAATGATTTATGTAAATGACGTATATATCCCTTTTCTTAAAGAGGAAAGAATGACGCAAATATATTACGGCGGTTCATCGAGCGGTAAAAGCTTCTTTTTGGCACAACGTGTGGTAATGGATAACTTAAACGGTGTTAATTGGCTGCTTACTAGAAATATCGGCAAAACGATACGTAATTCACTTTTCAATGAAATAAAAAAGGCTATTTCAGCATACGGTGTTAGTCATCTTTATTCAATCAATAAGTCAGATATGGTGATTACCTGCAAAGACAACGGCAAACAAATATTATTTGCAGGACTTGACGACGTTGAAAAGCTTAAATCAATTACTCCAGCCAATGGCGTACTTGAAAGAATCTGGATAGAGGAGGCAACAGAGGTAAAGAGAGAAGCGTATTTACAGCTTAAGAAACGTCTAAGAGGATATTCTCCCTTTAAAAAATCAATAACATTGTCCTTTAATCCGATTTTAAAGACGCATTGGATATATCAGGATTTTTTTAAAAATTGGCAGGACAATAAAACCGTTTATAAAGACAATGAACTGTCGATTTTAAAGACAACCTATAAAGATAATAAGTTTCTTACTCCTGATGATATTTACAGCCTGGAAAATGAAAGCGATGAATATTTCAGAAACGTTTATACTTATGGCAATTGGGGAGTATTAGGGCATGTTATTTTTAAGAATTGGCATGTTGAGGATTTAAGTAATTTAATACCGCAGTTTGATCATATTTACAACGGTATTGACTTTGGCTATTCTTCAGACCCTAATGCACTGATAAAAATTCATTTGGACAAAAAACATAAAAAACTGTATGTTTTTGATGAATGGTATCAAGCAGGAATGGGCGATGATGAACTTGTCAGAGTGTGTAAAGAATTTTTCGGAAACGGTATTGTGACATGCGACAGTGCAGAACCCAAGACCATTGACTATTTATCGTTAAATGGTATTAATGCTATTCCTGCTGTTAAAGGAGCAGATAGTATCAACAGGGGCATTCGTTACTTACAGGGATATGAAATTATTATACATGAAAGCTGTCAGAATTTTAAGAATGAGATTGAACAATATCACTGGAAAGAAGATAAATACGGTAACGCAATGGCAAAGCCTGTTGATGCAAACAACCATTTGCTCGATGCCTTGAGATATGCTATAGAAGATGAAATGTTATCGGCAGAAGCAATGGCAGGAGTGAGATTGTAGTATGTGTAATCACGAAGTTGTACGAATAGGCGATTGCAAGGTGTGTATTAAATGCGGTATGACTTTGCTTGACAATAACAGGATGTTTCTTGACAGAAAGCTACCAAATTATAAGCCTAGAAAGAAAGGCAGGAAAAAATGAGCAGAAATATTAGAACACTTTATCCGGATTATTCGGCGGAATGCAGAGAACTTACAAAAAACGGATTTACGCTTGAATTATTATATAAAATTATCAATAAACATAAGCAGAACGCAGCATATAACAGAAAGCTTTATGAACGGTATATGACGATTGATGAATCAGTACCTATTATGAGGCGAAATCCTAGGTTTGATGAATCGAACCCAATCAATAATAAAATCAATAATGACTTTTTTAGTGAGATTATTGATTTTAAAACCGGATACTTTGCAGGGAAACCTATTACATACGGTTACAGCAAAAGTGAAGAATCGGAAGAAACAAGCGGCGGAGCTGACGGTGTTGACGAAGCTGCAAAGTTAATAACGGATTTCACCACACGAAATAATATGTATGGCGTTGATATGGAAGTGACAAAGTTTGCTAGCATATATGGATATGCAGGCAGACTTTTTTATATTGATACGGGCGGTGAAGAACGTGTTATGCCCGTACACGGATATGAGGCGATTATTTTATCCACAAAAGATATATCAGAACCTGAATACGCTGTCAGGTATTTTTACACGCTTGATATTAACGGCTGTAAGGTGTGGACTGTTGAATTTTATGATGATACTTACGTAACGGTATATACCGGTCATTTATCCAAAATTCAATAAGTTTATTAGCATCTCTTAAAGAGGTGCTATTTTTATACCTAAAATCAAAAATAAACCATCGAGCAGTTAATTGAAATATAAGTTAACTTTGCCCGACAAGTCCCGTGCGGTCACGCACTGCCCTGAGCAAGGCGTAAAACTGCTTAGAAATTTAAATGGAGGTGCAAAATGGGAGAAATTTTTAAAATTCCAATGCAATTTTTTGCAGAGGGAGGAGAATCCGGTGCGGATTCTGGAACTGCTAATGGTAATATAAACGGTAATCAGGACAATAATGGTTCTGACAATAATGCCGACAGCCAAAGCAATAATACGCCAGACCTTGATAAGCTTGCGCAATCCAGAGCAGATAAGCTTACTGCTGAAATTAGCAAGAAAAATGCCGCATTACAAAAAGAGCTTGACAATCTCAAAAAGGAAAAAATGACAGCTGAGGAACTTAAACAGCTTGAAATGTCCGAAAAGGAAAAGACTCTTGCGGAACGTGAAAAAGCGCTTAAGGACAAAGAAAACCGTCTGTTGGCTATTAAATCAATTAAAGCGGCAGGACTTGATGACGGTAGCGACAAGGCACTTGAGCTTGTCGATTTTATTATTGCCGATGATGAAGAATCAATTAATAACAGGGTAAAAGCATTTGGCGATCTGGTAAAAAGATTTGTTGAGGACAAAGTTAATAATACGTTTAAAGACAACGGCAGAAATCCTAACGGCGGTAATTCAAACGGTAATGCAGAAAACGGAAATAAAAGTAATTCCGTTGCTGAAAGTCTGGGTAAAGCAAGGGCAGAAAAGCAAAAGCAGTCAAATGAAATTTTGAAGTATTACGGAGGAGGTAAGTAATAATGAAATTTACAAATACCAATATCACAAACACAAAAGAAATTCTTTATAACGATCATTATGTGGCTATACCTTATGATTGTTCAAAATTAACAGCAGGAAGTGATGGAATCATTAAAGCCGGTACTATCATACCAGCCAATGATGATACGGCAATCGGGGTGTTACTGCATGATGTTAAAAAGACAGACGATCCTAATGGGACGGTTGTGATTCACGGTTTTATCAGGATTGATAAATTACCTGAAAAGCCGTCCGAAGATATAACTGGTAACACGCCGACCATCGGTGCAAAATCAGTACTAAAGCAGATTACTTTTATGTAACAGGAGGTAACAAACATGAAATTATCAGACGTATTTACAGCTGAAGCTATTGCGCTTAATTATACAAATGCGGCAAGCAATGCTATTCCGTATCTAGGCACAGGGTTTTTTCCATCACAGAAAAAAGCGGGGTTAGACCTAAAATGGATTAAAGGGCACAATGGTCTTGCTGTATCTTTGATGCCATCAACATTTGATGCAAAATCTACATTCCGTGACCGTGTAGGTATTTCAATGAGTGAAACAGAAATGCCGTTTTTCCGTGAGTCTATGCTTGTTAAGGAAAAAGATGAACAGGAAATTATGCGTGTACAGGATTCTAAAGACCCTTATGCTGCACAAGTACTTGATAACATTTTTAATGACACTAAAACATTGGTCGATGGTGCGAATGTAGTACCCGAAAGAATGATAATGCAGCTGCTTGCACCGCTAAACGGAAGCGTGGGTATTGAAATCAAGGCGAACAACGTTGATTATACATACAATTACGACCCAGACGGTAGCTGGAAGGCGGAGCATTATGCTAAAATTACTACAGATGCAGACAAGTGGAGCACATCAGCTACATGCGATCCTCTTTTCGATATTGAAACCGCACTTGATGCACAGGAAGCCGCAAGCGGAAACCGTCCGGAAATTCTGCTTATGTCAAAAGCTACATTCAACATGATCAAGAACAGTGCAAAAGTACGTTCCGGCATTCTTGCCCAGAATACTACTGCAAATGTCAATTACACATCTGCAAAGGTTAAGCAGTATGTAGAGGAAGAATTAAGCGTTACTATTATTATTTACAATAAGCAGTTTAAAAACGAAAGCGGAACTGCTAAAAAGTTCTATCCTGATAATATCGTTATGATGCTTCCAAATGGCGCAATAGGAACTACATGGTATGGCACAACACCAGAGGAAAGAACGCTTACTGCTAAATCTGATGCAGATGTATCTATAGTTAACACAGGTGTAGCAGTTTCCGTAACAATTACAGATGATCCGGTAAATACAAAAACAACGGTATCTGAAATTGTGCTGCCGTCGTTTGAACGTATGAATGAATGCTATGCAATGGAGGTGGCTTAATATGAAATATGATTATTCTGTAAAAGTTAACGGTAAGTGGTATCAGCCCAATGAGAAAATACCGGATGAGGCTGAAACAATCGCAAAAACCACAGAGGAAGTGACTGAAAATGACGAAGGAACAAGCGGAAAGTCTAAATCTCGGAATACAAATAAATGATAAAACTTTAATTATCATTGAAACGGCTTTAGATTTGGTTTTAGCCAAAACATCAATCAAATTTGATAAAAACAGCGATGATGATTTAAATAAAATACCCGCAAGAGTAAAGCTGTTTGTTACCAAGTATCTTGAATTGATGGGCATACATGAGGGTGTTGCCAGTCAGACTGTAACAAACCTTTCCATGTCTTTCTCGCAGGATAAAAACGAACGGTTTAATAATTTGCTTGATGAGATTTTAGGAGATGACTTGATTTCAGATGTCAAGTTTGTGGGAGCAGTAAACAGATGGCAGTAAAGGTTAAATATAAAACCAAGCTTGATATTACTAAGGACATGTTAAAAAACATATCTAATGTGAATGGCAAAAGGATTGAGGTTGGCTGTTTTAACGGTGATCACGCATGGCTTGCAGGTATACATGAGTATGGGTGTAATATAAAAGTAACTCCTAAAATGAGGGCGTATTTGCATAGCAAGGGGTTACATCTCAAAAAAAGCACGTCAGTAATTAAAATTCCAGAGCGTTCGTTTTTAAGAAGCGGACATGATGAATGCATTGATGAAATACTTAATATGACAGAAAAAGTCATATCACAGGTGATAAGTGGCGAAATGAGCAGTCATAAGCTTATTGACTGGGTTGGAGAACAAATGGCAACACATATTAAAGAATATGCTGCCAGTTTGTCCACCCCTCCTAATCATCCATATACAGTGGATCAAAAAGGTAGTTCTAACCCTCTTAATGATACTGGCGGTATGATTAATGGAATCTCATGGAGGACAAAGTAAATGCAGTATTTTGATTTCAGCAGTCTGATAGAACAATACAGTACCGATTTTAAGGTAATTTGCGAAAGCGAAGGCAGTTATGATGACAGCGGCGAGTATGTAAAAGGTGAAAAAACAGAGCATACGCTTCACGGAGCAATAATGGCACACAGTGAAAATCAGATTTACAGGTCAGAAGGTAAGCTTACAAGTCAGGACAGAGTCCTTATTATGCAAGCACCTATTGATAGAGCATTACACGGCGCAGAGGTAATACATTTAGACAGAATGTATAAAATCGACAGTGAATTGAAAAGTAGTTCAGAACAGGCAACAGAATCGGTCAAGAAGTTTTCTGGTATTACTGAATCTATCGAAAGATTTGACGAAAGAATCGCAGCTCTTAAAGATAATATTAAATCTTTTGGCAGTACAATTGCTCATCCGCTGAGTACTGTAAAAAACGGATTTTCAAGTATTAAAAATGAGATTTCTGAAACAGCAAGCAAAATTAAAAATTTAGCGCAAACCAAGATGTCAAATTTGACGAGCAATATCAAAGAGATGTACTCGACATTATCAAGAGGTCAAACAGGCGCAAAAGGCTTTGTCACTGCCTTGAAGAGTATAGGAAAAGTCGGGTTTGAAAAAACTATAAGCGGGTTTCAGAGCATAAAAAAATCTATAAAAAGCATAACCTTTGACAAAATAAAATCCGGCTTGTCAAGTATAAAATCCGGTGCAAGTTCTGTTTTATCCGGATTTAAAAGCTTGGGTTCAGGTGCGCAAAAAGTAGCTTCAAATATTAAAACTGCGTTTAGTAATGTTGGAAGTAAAATTAAATCTGTGGCTAGTAATATAAGCAGTGCCGCAGATTCTATAACTTCAAAGTTGTTCAACATAAAAAGTCTTGTTGCAGGTGTTGCAACGGGCGCTGTCGTACAGCAGTCAGTGGGCATTGTAGTTGACCGTCAAAATATTACTTCACAATTTGAGGTTCTTCTTGGCAGTGCAGAAAAGGCGAATGAACGTGTAAGTGAATTAACTGATTTTGCAGGTATGACACCGTTTACTCGTGATGAAATCTTTGCGGCTAGTAAGCAATTGCAAGTGTTTACAGGTGATGCGCTTTCCACAGGAGACAGCTTACGAATAATCGGTGATGTTGCGGCAGGAACAGGACAGCAATTTGAAGATGTGGCTTTGTGGACTGGGCGATTGTATGACGCCATGAAATCAGGTCGTACAGTAGGCGAAATGACTTCACGATTACAGGAAATGGGTGCTATTTCCGGTGAGGATAGAACAAAGATTGAAAAACTTGCAGAATCTGGAGAGGACATAACTCAAACGTGGACTGAGGTTGAAAAAATATTCAGCCGTTATGACGGTACGATGGAGAAACTGTCAAACAATCTCGGTAATATGCTGACAAGCTTAAAATCATTTGCTACAAACAGTATATTTTTACCGCTTGGTGAGGGTATTGCCAGTGGTTTGCAGCCTGCAATACAGAAATTCAGAGATTTCAGAAAGTCTAACAAAGAAGATGTTACCGCCATGGGTGAAGTTATTAATAACTTTGCCGAAAAGATTTGCGTACCGCTTTTCAATAAAATAGAACAGGGTGCTGAATTTGCTATTAAAGCTATAGCTTCATTAAAGGACGGCATGAGCGGATTAAATAAGCTTAAGGGCACATCACCGTTATTAGATAAACTCATTGAAGCCATTAACTTTGTTGTTTCTCACAAAGAAACTTTTATAGGTGCGGCAAAAGGAATTGCAGCAGCCATGGGAGGAATTGTAGCAGCTGGTAAATTTACAAAAATAATTTCAGCGTTAAGCGAACTTTTGAATCCATTGACATTGGTTACTGTGGCGTTTGGTATTTTGTTTAATGCCTTAAAAAATGACAGTGCAAACGGCGGTACTGCATTGACAGATTTAAAAAATATTGCAGTAACGGTATTTGATTCCATAAAGAATGCGATTTCAACGTTTTCCGAAATTTTATCTAATAACAAGGGATTGTTTTCAGATATTATTAATACGATAGTTGGCTTGTTACCTCCGTTAGCCGAAGCGTTTGGCGAGGTATTGACAGCAATGCTTGAACTTGCAACAGCGGCATTACCTGTTTTATTGGACGTATTCAGGGAACTATTTGAATCGGTAAAACCATTATTAAAGCAACTTCCCGATTTGATTAAATTTATAGCTAAAATTATAAAAGCATGTGCAAAGGCTGATGTAATAGAAGCACTTGCAAAAGGATTTATTGCATACAAGGTCGCTGTTGCGGCGGTAAATACTGTGACTAAAGTACATAATACACTACTTGTACTTCAAGCGGCAAAAACAAAAATTGCAACGGCTGCAACAAAATTGTTTAACCTTGCCATGAATGCTAATCCAATAATAAAAGTAGTTTCGGCTATTGGGTTATTGGTTGGAGGACTTACACTATTATCCAAAAAGTTTTCTAAAGGTAAAGATGATACCGATATGCTGAAACAGCATATTGATGAAGTTACCGGAAGTATTCATAGTATGCGTGATGCATTTGACAATGCTAAAGTTACTTTGCCTGATTACGATAAATTAATTTCATATAAAGGAAATACTATAAGCGGTATAGATGAGATGATAGCAGAAAAAGAACAAGCAATTACTGATATTCTGACAGCAGCAATAAACGATCAAAAAGGTGTTCGTGATGATGATATAAAGAATATTGAGAAATACATACAAGATATACAGGGGCTGGAAGAAGAAAAACTGTCTGTATATGCAGACCAGCAAACTTCGCAAATTAATGCATTAAACTCAAAACTTCAATATGGTAATTTAGACCAGCAAGAAATAGCAGATATATTAGCCACCGGAACGGAAGCACATGATTCAAGTGTGGAAGCTATTAATGACATATTTAATGAGAGAGGAACAACTCTTTATAATAAATATCAAGCTGAGCGTTCATTGATTATAAGTAATGAGAATCTTACAGGAATAGCAAAGTCTGAGGCATTAAAACAGGCAGATGCCAGATATCAAAACGACCTTTATAAATTGAATAGAGATAATAAAGCTCGATTAGATAAATCAAATGCTTCTATTAGTACACTTTATAATACAGCACTTGCAAAATCAGGTGAACTTGTAAAAAATTCAAATGTTAATTTCGATACTTTGTCATCGCAATTGACAAATTATAAGAAATCTGTGGATGGTACAAGTACGTCTGTGAAAGTGGACACCGACAAACTTTTTGAGAATATACGTACAACTTTTGCAAGTTTTGATCAAGAGACAACGCAATCATTAAATAATTATTTTATGACTCTTAACGAAGCTAAAAATAAGGGGGTAACTGTTTCCGATGGCTTGAAACAGCATGCGGATACTATACTTACGTCATTTGAGAATTTACCGCCAGAATTTCAGGAAATAGGTAAACAGATATTAGCAGGTCTTTTGCAAGGCATGACAGACGAAAACGGCAATGTCATTGATACAACTAATATGACCTGCCAAGAACTGGTAGAAGCAGCTAGAGAGGCATTTGACGTTCATTCTCCTTCAAGGGTATTTGCAGAAATTGGTACGAATATCGGTTTAGGATTATTGCAGGGCATTTCATTGATTATGCCTGTAGTAACAGCGGCTGTAACAACCAATATGATGGGGTTGGTTACGTCTGCAAGCGGTTTTAACTTGGACAGCATGGGCGAAAGTGCGGAAAATATATCTGAAACAGTTATTTTGGCTTTCTCAAATATGAATAAAGTTTCTTGTCAGCACATGTCGGGAATGCAAAAATCAGTTGTTTTGATATCAAAGTTAATGTCAACTACTGTAATTGTTAATTTGAAAACCATGAGCGTACAGGCTGTTATAATAGTACAATCTATGTCAGTCAGCATTGTTTCAACAATGTCTCAAATGAAGTCAAGCATTGACGGGTTAGATTTGTATTCTACAGGTGTAAATGTAATGAATGGTCTGATTAACGGTATGGAAAGCAGACGTGGTGGACTTATATCCACAGCACAGTCCATCGCCCAGACTGTAAAGAATACCATGAATAATGCACTTGATATACATTCGCCGTCCAGAGAGCTGTATAAGACAGGTGTATATACCGGACTGGGGCAGATTAACGGTATGAAGAGTACATTGCCTGAGATTCAACAGACAGCCGATAAAATGGGGCAGACTGCAATTCCCGATGATAATAACAGATACACTCCTTCTGCAAGTCCTGCAACCTACAGCCGCAGCACGACATCTGAAAATCACACATATTCTCCGACATTTAATCTGACTATCTCCGGAACAAATGATGATAGAACAATGGCAAGAAAGGTGAAAAAATGGATTTCAGAAGCGTTGGAGGAAACTTTTTCAAGCTATGAAAGTAAAAACGCTACAGTAAGGGAGGTATAATAATGGCACTAATAAATAACTATTATGTTCACGTGATTGAGGAGAATGTAACATCTGGCATTGAGAGCACTACACACCCCGTAGAAAAGGGATTGGACATAACCGATACCATACGAAAAACGCCTAAAGAAATTTCCCTGACGGGTAAAATAGTGAAAGTAGGGAGTATACCTGCCAATGCAATAGTAGTAGGTCTTGAAAATCTTATGCAAAACGGCTCGTTAGTCAAATACATTGGACGAAATAGTGTTGTAAATATGCAAATTCAATCATTTAACCACAGCCACCCGAACACTATAGCAGGTGGCTGCGATTTTGATATGACTCTTAGAGTTGTAAGGATTGCCCAACCGTCATATAAATCAACCTCAACAAAATCAAACAACAATACTAATAAGACATCGACAACGCCTAAATCGACATCTATAAAAACAGGTGATGTTGTCATTTTTACAGGCGGAAACGTGTATGTATCATCAACTGCTTCTCAGCCTGCGGCAAACAGGGGAAAAAGTACATGTAAAGTAACGATTATCAATACTAATAAGCACCCCTATCATTTAATTTCAAGTGATGGGGGAAAAGTTTATGGTTGGGTTGATAAAGCAAATGTGCAGACCAAAAGCAGTACTACAACAAAAGCTACTACTTCAAAAAGCACAAAACAAGTAACGAGCGGAGATAATAAAGCCGTATATCATACTGTAAAAAAAGGAAATACAGTATGGGGACTTGTTAACAATAATTATAAGTCATTAGGGAAATCTGTCCAATGGGTGATTGACAACAACCCTAAATGCTTTTCAAAAAAAGGTGATCCTAC
>ENA-OURQ01002312-OURQ01002312.1-human-gut-metagenome-genome-assembly--contig:-NODE-2312-length-14389-cov-3.560137_pt1 | contig 14389 bp, 16 predicted proteins | sample MGYA00242105_ERZ508999 | MGnify/ENA primary metagenome ERZ508999 (study PRJEB26280, sample SAMEA2338771) | human gut metagenome | biome: human gut; feature: human-associated habitat; material: faeces...
AACTGTATCGCATTAAGCGATTCTAGCCTGATAAGGTGTTAAATAACCATTGAAGCTGTGAGGTCGTACATGATTGTATTCAACATATGCAAACTCCTCTACAGCCTGATACAAAGCTTCCTCAGTATCATATTCGTACAGATATATCAGTTCACTTTTCAAGGTGTTGAAATATCTCTCCATTGGTGCATTATCATACGGATATCCGGCCTTACTCATACTCTGGGTCACATGAACCGATTCGCAAAACTCTACGAATGCTTTAGAAGTGAATTGCGCCCCTTGATCCGAGTGTAGGATTAATTCTCCTTTAATTGTCGGCTGCGATTCCAGTGCCTTCTGCAAGGTACGAATAGCAAGATCACTTGTGATATGTCGGTCTGTTATGCTGGCAATAACACTTCGGTCATGCAGATCTATAATTGTACAGTTGTAACGTACATCATGGTTCTCTAAAAACAAATAGGTAAAATCGGTACACCATTTTTGACAGTACTTTCTCTCTGCGGGCATAATGATCCGCCTTCCGGTGTTTTCGGTATTTTTATGTTGTTTATCAAAACGATTAAATTGGAGAAACACTGTTTCCCCAATTTGATCATCTGCCTACTGTCAACACAGGAAGAAAATTCTATCTTAGCTGGTCGCATTACCTGAGGATAATAAGCAGATTTTTGCCGGCAAATATGAGACAGTTTTACTAAGCAAGGAAGCATTGCAAAAATTGCTGAAAGAACAGATGGAAGATGATGAAGATTAAATTATATCGTGAAAGGAAGTTTAATTATGTATGAAATGAAACCGGAATATTATATTGGAATAGAAATGATCGATGAGGAACACAAACAGCTCTTTCAATATGCCGATGAAGCTTATGAGCTGCTTCATGATGAATTTACACCCGATAAATATGACAAAATGAATACGATTTTGCAGAATCTTCGTGATTATACGGTAAAGCATTTTGCTGACGAAGAGGCGTATATGGAATCCATTCATTATAATAAAATATTTACGCAGAAAATCCAGCATCAGGAATTCGTTCAAAAACTGGACGAGTTTATGGAACACCATAAGGACGAGGTAGAAGATCAGGATAAACAGATCATGGATATTCTTGAGTTTCTCACGGAATGGCTGGTGAACCATATTTTGCATGTAGATGGACAGATCCCTAAAATGGAATAAAATATTTGTAACTATTCAGGACGCCCCTCCCCACATTCGCATTTCGAACACTTCGTGTTCTTTTCCCGCCTTTGACAAGGCTAAAAATGCTCATATGTGGAGGGGGAGCCCTATTAGGATCTCAATGTATGGAAATCAAAGTCTCTTACGTGCAAGCACGACGATTCATTGATTTCCATACATTGGATCCTGAATAGTTACAATTATTTATGGAATTATGGCGACGTGTTTGTTATAATTTTGATGTAGGGGATGAGAACTTTGACTAGGAATTATGATATGACAATGTTTAAAGAAACAGGAATTCGACAACAGGTGATTGATGAAATAATTCAGATTGCTAAATTGAATCATGTTGAAAAAGTAATTTTGTTTGGATCCAGAGCAAGAGGAGATTACAAAGAACGAAGTGATATTGATTTAGCATTTTCAGGTGGCAATAGCAGTGAATTTATTTTAACAGTAGATGAGGAAACATCTACCTTGTTAAAATTTGATGTAGTTGATCTGGAAAAACCTGTTGGGAAAGAACTGCGGGAATCCATCGAAAGAGAAGGGATGGTAATTTATGAAGAAATATGAGAATTTCAAGGCGGCTTTGAATAATTTGAAAGATATTTATGATTATGAAGAGCCATACAGCAATGTTGAAACGGCAGGAATTGTTGGTTTGTATGAAATTTGCTTTGAACAGGCATGGAAAGCAATGAAAGAAATACTGGGAAATAATGGATATGCTGAAGGGGCAATGGGGTCGCCAAAAACAATATTGAAGACGGCCTTTTCAGCCGGAATGATAGCCGATGAGGCTTTGTGGTTAGACGCACTTGTTTCAAGAAATAATGTTGCTTATGCATATAATCAGGACATTGCAATGGACATAATTAACCGAACAAAAGAATGTTATTATGATATGTTTGTTAAATTGGGTGAGACGATAGAGAAGAATTGGGTGTAGAAAAAATGTGACTCTTAGTACGAAGGGAAACTGATTCTTAAGATAGAATGTCTTACTTTAGAAAAGTTCAGCAGGATGTATACGCAATAATTGTAATGATTAATTATAAAAAACAGTAAGGAGAGTGCATTATTAATGAATGATACACAACAGTTAATTAAACAAACAATAGAAAGTGAAATTTCTCACAAATTTGGGAAAAGAGTAATTGTGGAATATGTAGTTGATATTCCTTTAAGAGTAAGAAAAATAGAGCAACTTTGTGGAGAAAAGTTTAATTCGGTATACGCTGTAAATAATGTTGCGGGTACATTTTTACCTGCAGTTAATGGAAATCCGTATTATATATTAATTTCAAAAAATAGTAAGAATATGTTGGATGTTATGACGGCGTTTCATGAATATAGACATCTAATTGATTATATCATGATGTTTGAAACTGTATTTAATAATGATATAAATAAGATGAAGAATAGCCCAGTATACGTTACGTTTAATGTTTTTAGTGAATATAATGCTACTTTATTTGGGGTACAGCAATATATTAAAATTGTTAAATTTGATGATTTAGATAAATGCGATTTGGCAAAGGTACTTTTAAATAAAGCTAAGGAATCTTATTGGAATTTAGAAAATATAAATAATCGTTATGAGTTATTAGTTTGTAGTATGCAATATTTGGGTAATATAGTTGCTTGTAGTCAATATGATAAAGATATAGATGTGAGGAACTTGATTAACGAGATGGAATTATCAAATGAGTTATGTCCAGTATTTAAACATGTTTTGGAATTTGAAAATACTAAAGAATGGTATGTGAAATTAGACGGTATAATGCGCAAGTTTGTTGATGTAAAAGTTAGCAACTGAAACTTATTGTTAAGACGTAAAATTTTACTGATTAGATGATGAATGTTAGTACCAATCCCATAGACTTAATATATGTAATAGTTATAATGTTTTTGATAAAATTATGTGGAGGAATGAAAAAATGGCATATGGATACGAAAAAGGTTTTGTTATTGAAAAAGATTATTCTTTAAGAAAACGTGTTAATTGTTATGATTGTGAATTTGCAGAAAAATCTGATTATTCATGCATAAAAAAGGGAGTACATTTTCCATCAGATGGTAGTTCAATGTGGAAGACTTGTGATTGTTTTTGTTTAGATAAGAATGCAGATAATTATAAAGTAAAAAATAAATATTGTAATGATGTTAAGAAAAAGCATGGTGAAGTTTTAGATAAAGGTATTGAAATGGGGGGGGCTGTATTGGATTTAGAAGAAAATGATTTAAAAACCTCCTGGTTAGATGTTTTTTTGTCATTTCATATTAAGGTATATCTTTATTGCATAGAGAAAAAAATAGATATTTGCAAAGTTTTATATAAATGCGAAGAAATTTTGAATATAAAACAAAAAGTCATTGATCAGATATGTGTTGATACATTCGAAGAATTTAATCAAATGTATAGGGTATTAATTTTTTTTGGAATTTTAGGTGATGTATTAGGATGTTCAATTTCAAAGATTATGAATATAACAGAGATGAAATGTAAAGAAATCATTCGCGATAATGTGCTTCCGTTGGCTGAAAGTTATGAATATGAAGGCCAATATTATTATGACGAAGATTGTGAAGAAGAAAGTGTTGAAATAATAATTGAAAACTGTTTTGGCGATGATAAAAGTAAAGATGATGTATATATAACAACAAATATGGTAATACATTTAACTTGTACAAAGCGTAAGAAAAAAGTTAATAATAAAACAATATGTAGAGTAGGACTTAATTTTTATAATCGAGATATAAGCACAGAAATGTATAAAAATCGGTTGAAAAGCTATGTTGATACAAACTATATAAGCGAAATTTATTTTGGAGAAGAAGCAATTGTTGATAGAGTTACAGACATAATTGATTTGTATAAGCAAGAAAAATATAGAAATGAAAATCTGAAAAATTAATATGAATCTAATATAAAAAAGTATCATATGTAAGCTTGAAAGGAGTATTATAAAAAATGACAACAATACTAACAGCAGCAGTTATACTACTAGTATTAATTTTACTAGTCGCGTTATGTGTTATACATAAACATACACCTCGTAAAAAGATTACAGAAGAATTAAAACGTGAAATTTTATCTATGGGATTAATTCATTTTACGAATTATGACAATGCCATTCAAATTCAAAAGGAAGGACTTGTACCGCAAGAAAGTAAGGCAATTTCAAAAAGTGAAAAAAATATGGTTTGGATGTATTTAAACAATGAAAAGCAATTTAGGGATAAATGGGAAATAATACAGAAAAAGGGCGATAGGAAAAATTATGACAAATGTGTAATAATTCAAGGCATACAAGATAAGCAAATTGAACAGATGCGTTATAGAAAGTCAGATATGGCTATTGTACATATGGGGATCTTAAAAACGGAAGATATGACTGTAAAAACGATAGTTGAATTATTAGAAAAAGGCGAGGACTATTATGATAATTAAATGTGATAGTTGCAACTTGATAAATGGCAAGACTTTTTATTAAAACTATACAGTATATATGAAATATGTTATTATATTATAGCAATCAAATTTCAACAAAAGGATATGAAAAATTATGATTAGAGTATGTTTCATCTGCCACGGCAATATTTCAAAATAATATGGCAATGTCAACATTTAGGGCACAATGAAACACCATCTAACTAAAATTACACCTTTTTTACACCTTTTGATTAGTTTGAAGCTAAGCTCTAGTATGATTTAAATAATTTTTTAAAAACACATCAATAAACGATGTGTTTTTTTGTTCCACTTTTTAGAAATGGAGGTAAGTTTGATGTTAAAAATCAGGTTACAAGGTAACAAAAAAGAGCTGAGAAGAATGATGAAACTGTTAAGAAAAAATCCGAGATGCCAGATTAACTACACTTCGAATTTTATGCAGTGTGATAATAACAAATTTTATCGCTTATATTTGACAATGTATTTATGTCAAAAAGAAAAACATCAAGAAACTAAGAAATAACAAGTTATAGAATACGGAGGGTCAGAATTATGTGTAAAGTAATCGCCATATGCAATCAAAAAGGTGGTGTATCCAAGACTACCACAACCGTAAATCTTGGAGTTGGATTAGTAAGAGAAGGAAAGAAAGTGCTTGTCATTGACGCAGATCCACAGGGGAACCTGTCACAGAGTCTTGGAATTGAAAATCCGGATGAACTGAAGATTGCACTTCCAAGTATTATGGAGCAGATTATCATGGACAAGGATGTGGATGTGAAAAAAGGAATTATTCACCATGAAGAAGGAGTTGACCTTATGCCATGCAACATTGACTTGTCAGGAGTGGATGTTTCTCTTGTAAATGCTATGAGCAGAGAGTTTGTTCTAAAAACATATGTGGAAAGCATGAGAGATTTTTATGATTACATTCTCATCGATTGTATGCCGAGTTTGGGAATGATAACGGTCAATTCGCTTACGGCATCGGACAGTGTTTTGGTTCCGGTGCAGGCAGCTTATCTTCCGGTAAAAGGCTTGGAGCAGTTAATCACAACCATTTACCGTGTGAAAAAGCATTTGAATCCGCAGATTCAGTTTGAAGGGATTTTGATTTCCATGCTGAATGCGAGAACTAATTATGCCAAAGACATTATGGAACTAATCAAGAAATATTATGGGGAATCCATTCCTATCTTTGAAAGTAAAATACCATTTTCGGTAAAAGCCGCTGAAACATCAGCAGCAGGAGTGAGTATCTTTACATTGGATAAGAAACATCCGGTGGCGCAGGCTTACGAGAAACTGACAAAGGAGGTAATCGCTCATGAGTAGGACAAAGGCTTTAAAAAATGTGAAATTGACGAGTTTTGATGACCTCTTTGGAGGCAAGGTTGTGGAGGAAACTGCAGAAACGGGCGATGTGAAAGAGATACCGTTATCTGAGCTGCATGAGTTTCATAACCACCCGTTTCAGATCCGTTCGGATGAAGAATTGGAAGAGATGATTGAGAGTGTCAGAGAGCATGGAGTGTTGGTGCCGGGAATTGTCCGAAAACGCAAAGAAGGCGGCTATGAGATTATTTCCGGGCATACAAGAAAGCATGTTTGTGAAGTGCTTGGCTTGGAAACCATGCCGGTCTTTGTGAAAGAAATGGATAACGATGAAGCCAGCGTAGTTATGGTAGATTCCAATATTCAGCGGGAAAACATCCGGCCGAGTGAAAAAGCAAAGGCATACAAAATCAAGTATGATGCCATGAAGAATCAGGGCAAGGCAGGAAACAGCCTGAAGATGATGTCCGAGGAAAGTGGCGAAAATTATAAGATGATTCAGCGCTATATATGGCTTGCCAGATTAAGTGATGATCTGTTGGCTTTGGTTGATAACAAGCAGCTTGGATTGGTTCAAGGTGTCAGCTTGTCTGTTCTTCTGGAAGAAGAGCAAGGTATGGTTTATGATGCTATTTGCCGGTATGGGAAGAAAATATCGACCATACAGGCAAATGAGATAAAGAAATTCAGTTTGGAGGGGAAATTAGATGCCGACAGATTGGAAGAGTATCTTTTTTCGGTTCCCAAGCAGAAAAAGAAAAAAGAAATTACTCTGAGAAATGAACGGCTGTCAGAGTATTTTGAGGAAGAAACCACAGAAGAGGAAATGATGAAAATCATTTTAGAGTTATTGGATGAATGGAAACAAAAGAGAGGAGGCGGACAAAATGAATAAGATTATTTTACTGGGAAATGTGACGAGAAATCCAAAAACTACAAGAAAGAAAAGTGAGGATGGAACGGACATTGTTATTACCAAATTTGATCTCGCGGTAAATCGAAAGACAAAGCAGAAGTCAAATGTGGAGGCGGATTTCTTTCATTGCACCTCATTTGGAAAGCAGGCTGAATTTGTCGAGAAATATTTTCACAGCGGCTCTCGTGTATTGGTTATTGGACGGGTACAGAACAATAATTATACAACCAAAGAGGGAAGCAAGGTTTATGGATTCAGTATCATTACAGAGGAGGTTGAGTTCGCACAGAAGAAAAGTGCGGAAAAACCGGCAAATAAAGAAAGTGATTTTTCATCTGTTGCAGATGAGGATCAACCATTCGATGGCAGGTAGGTGATATCATGGCAGAAGGTTTCTTCCGAAGTAAAAAGGGTTTTACAGTCGTTCAAAATGAAATAACAAAGGATGCAAACATTTCTTTAAAAGCAAAGGGATTATATCTTGTCATACAGGCATATATCTCCATGCCGGATAAGAAATGGACAAAAGAAGATTTTATGCGTTTGGCGAAAGAAGGGAAAAAGGCTTTTGACAGTGCATGGAAAGAACTTAAGGAAAGTGGATATCTGAAAGTACATATTATGTCGGACAATGGACGCTGGCGTACGGAGTATGAGCTGTTGGATGAACCGGAAGAGGGTCCACACACCTTGTATCATAATGCAGATGGAAAAGTCACAAGTGATAACCTTCAACGGGCAGAAAAGAAAAAAAACAACTTGGTTTCTGAAGAGGAAAAGGACCATTACCCCAAAAATGGTACGAATGGTAGCAAAGACCATTACCCCCCTTTCGGTAGTAATGGAAACGGTAGCAATGGTTACGGTAGTAATGGAAACCATACCAATGCAAATGGGGGTAACAATAATAAAGACTATAATATAAAACCTGATATAAAGACTGATCTATCAAATCCTTATCCGAATCAGACGGAAGGTGCTGATGCGATGGGAGAGAAATATTCGATGGAGTTCATAGAGCAGCATTATGAGCTGGAACCGAAGTATGTTTTTGCTCCGCAGGAAAAATCCATTAATACGGTTAAGGATGTGCTGTATGATGTTCTGAATACCCAGAAACCGGTGCTGCGGGTAATGGGAGAGGACAAACCGGCGGCGGTTGTGAAATCAAGGCTTTTGAAATTGGATCGGATGGATATTGATTATGCCATTGAACAATATCAAAAGCAAGTGACAAAAGTTCATAACCATAAGGCATATATGCTGACCGTGCTTTATCAGGCAAAATCGCAGGGGGAACTGGATATCAGTAACCGTGTTATGTATGATTTTTATGGAGCAGGCAGAAAAGTTAATGGCACAGGAGGTGGAGCGGATGGATAAAAAGAGTGAGCATGTCAGAATTCCGGTGTTACTTCGGATTAATAATCCGAGGCATCAATTTGTTTATAACATTTTGGAAAATGTGGAGAATAGAAGTGCCTACATACGAGAGGCTGTGATTTACTATTACAGACACCAGGGCATATCGACGGAGGAAGATGACATTCTGGAGGACATCCGGAAGGTAGTAAAAGAGTGCAACAGCCAGCTTTTAAATGAATTGGACAAGCGAATGGAAAGTAAGAATTCCATTGATTACAAAAAACTCAAAAATATGTTTTAACGAACAGGTAAATACAGTATAATAAAAATTGCCAGGAATGACTGGCGTACAGTGAAAGGCGTGTGATTGATATGAAAAAGATGGTAAGAGCATTGATTTTGGTTGTTGTATGTGTGATGATGACAGCACCGGGAGCGGAAATTCAGGCGAAGACGAAGAAAATATCACTGGTTCTGAATGGCAGAAAACAGAGAACAGTAACCATTTCTAACTCGGATAAAAAATCCGAGATGAAGATCAAGGTTTCAAAGAAATCTGTGGTGAAGGTGAAGCGGATTAAAAAGTCCAAAAAAATCCGGTTTACGGCGAAGAAGAAAGGGACGGCAAAGGTTACGGTTTGCTGGAAGAATAAGAAGAGGAAAAAGAAAACAAGTGTGTACTTGGTTAAAGTTTCTGAAAAGCAGAATAAAGCAACAAAGAAAACTCTTACGGCCAAGGAGAATGCTATGCGGGTATTCCGAAAGCAGAATGAGTATAGAACCGCCGCGGGTGTCGGAAAACTGGAGTGGTCAGATGAATTGTATGATTTTCTTATCTATCGCATGAATAAAAGTGGATATGACGAGCATAAGAATCTGAATGCAGATATTCAAGACTATTTTGGGTTATATGCCAGTTATAAAAACCTCGTTTTTTCAGAAAACATGCTTACTAGCGGAAGTGATTCACCAACTGATGTGATGGGACGCTGGACAAAAAGCAGCGCACATAAAAGAAATTATTTGGATGCTGATCATAAATATGGAGCAATTGCAAAGGTAAGTACCATGTGGTTTGCTATTTTCTGGGATGGAGAGAAAAGTGATTTGGAGAATTGGCGGAATTATAAACTGAAAATGTATTCTGTAAAACGGTTTGATACAAGCACAAATAGCTTTTTGCAAAACTGTAAGATTGCTTATTATGATGTGGCGGACAAAAAGAATCGTTTTTCTACGACGATTGGTGAAACAAAGTACAAAAATATAGTACTTGAAGTTGGAAAAACGTATCGTTTTTATGAGACGGCAACGGATGGAACCTATCAAAAAGCAAATCCGGTCAGTGTAACAGTAGAAGAAAATGCTTCGGGAGAAATCATTCTTTCGAATTAAGAATAAATCGATACAAGTAAATATTTTTTGAGAAAAGTCTTTTAGTAAAACTAGAGGGCTTTTTTCTTTTGCCAGAAAGGAGGCAATGAAAATGGGAAGAGCACCACCAGAGAAAAGTAGAAAATCAATCATAATAAAAGATCAGGAGAGGAAAAATGGAGACAAAAATCAGAACAAAACGAATTATAGCAGGAATGCTGGCATTGTTTATGCTGTTTGGTTCCATACCATTTAACAGTATATCAGTACAGGCGGCGACAGGAAATGTAAAGGTGGATTCCCTTGGTAAAAAAGGAAGTGTCAGTTATGGCTCAAAGACCAAGAGTGGCACGTGGTTCCAAATGAAAGTGGCGGGGAAAAAGGCTTTTTGCTTAAGTCTTGGAAAAACATGCCATACAGGGAATACCTATGAGAGTACAGAAACCTATAAGTGGGATCAGAATACCGGTGGAGAGAGACATGGTTACTATGCTAAGATAATTCGCTGGTATGTGAATGACAAGAAGCGAAGCAAAAAAGCATTTATCATGAGTCAGGCATTGTTGTGGTCTGTTTCTGAAGACCGTACATCGGAGACACAGTTAAAAGATGTCATAAAGCAGGTAAAGAGTAATACCGGTTATTGGAACGATAAAACGGTGGACAGTTTATATGATTCCATTTTTAAACCAAGTGGTAGCTGGACAGCAGAAGCAACCTACTGGAAGAAACAAGGAAGCAACAAATCGTATCAGACACTTATTACAGTTGATGCGGATGAAACAACACATGCTTATTCACCGAAGTTTGTCAGTAAGGATGAATATTACCGCCAGAGAATTACGGTCAAAAAAGTAGATGAAGATGGAAAAGGTCTTCCCGGGATTCAGTTTACTTTGGATGCAAAAAACATTGATGAATTGTATTCCTTTGAAGTGACAGACCGTGATGGAACAGATTTAGGTACTGCCGACACGAATAATGACACAGAATTTTCCATAACAGGATATACCAGAAACTCTGGAAGAATTGCATGGAGAATGACTTATTATATATCCACGCAGGATTATATGTATTTTCCAGATGATCAGTTGAAAGCAATGTCAGCAGAAGAGAAAAAAGCAGCGAAGAAAGTTTTAACGGATGATTATGAACTGGATGAGGGCGTTGATTTTGGAAAGAATATGACAAAAGCAGAAGCGGAGAAGCTGATGAATGATGACCTAAATGCCATCAAAGAATCCATTTCCAACGGTTACACGCTTACCGAGAACAATACAGGAGAAAATAAAAATATTGTTCTTGATCCGGTTTATGCGAAAGGTGTTGATATTACACTTGGTAAAAATGACAGCTGGTATCGTAATGCAGATGGCAGCTGGCCGGACATGCAGGTTGAAATTCATTCGGATTACGAAAAGGCATATCAGGCAGGTGTGACAAACAAGTATAAGAAAGCAAGTATCCGCATTGAAAAGTATGATGGGTATTCTGCGGATGGTAATGCCCATGGAGAGGCAGACCTTGACGGAGCCAAATTTCAGCTTTATGCAGATGCAGCATGTCAGACCAAAGCAACCGTATATGATGCTTCCGGTAATGCTAAAACTGCCGGAGAGTATACCATCAAAGATAAGAAATGCACTACCGATTATCTGAGAAGCGGTGTGAAATATTATCTGAAGGAGACGGCTGCACCAAAGGGCTATGTCCTTAGTGATGTGGTAAAAGAAATCCAGGTGGATGCTTCTGCTGAAGCAAATGAATTTACGGTAGAGCTAAAAACAGAGAAATATCCTAATACACCGATTCTTGGAAAAGTTGCTATTCAAAAGTATTATTCGGATGTGGATACCGGATTGCTTGAGCCTGAGGCAAATACTACGTTCCAGGTGTATTTGAAAAATAAAGGAAGCTATGATCAGTGTACGGATTATGAACGTGCGACAATCAAGACTGACCGTAATGGGTATGCTGTAACAGGAAATCTGTATTATGGAACATATGTTGTACATCAGGTGGATTCCGGTGATGTAGATGCCATCCATGTGAATGATTTTGAAGTGGCGGTAACAGAGAATGGAAAAGTGTATACCTATCCCCTCAATAACAAATTGTTCAAAGCCTATCTGAAAATCTTGAAAAAAGATAAACAGACAGAAAAGCAAGTGCTGAAGCCGGGAACTGCTTATCAGATTTACAAGATAACAGAGGATGGCGAGGAACTGGTTAAACAAAGTTACAGCAATGGAAACCAGATGAAAACCATAGATACCTTTATAACGGATGAATCCGGCGAGATTATGACGGTGAAGCCGCTTCGCTCTGCAAGGTATCGTATTTATGAGGTGGATTCTGCAAATGGACTTCATATCACAGAAAAGTTTATTGAAGTTGTAATTAATAGCAAGGCAGACAATTACGAATCTTATGTTGACGAAGACGGCAATACACATGCGGTTATCACTATAACTTATACAAATGAAGAAACATACGGAAAACTGTCTGTTTTCAAAACCGGTCAGATGCTGACGGGATGGGATAAGGATAAGAAAGAGTTTGTCTATGAGAATAAAACTTTGAAAGGTGCCAAGTTTGAAATCTATGCAGATGGTGATATTGTCACACAAGATAATCAGGGAGATACATGGTTTCGAGATGGGGATAAGGTTGCCACAATCATCACCGGAGACAAGGTAGAGTTCACATCGGATTGTAAAGGAATCTGTAATTATTCGGTAGATGATAAAGAGGTTGTGCATCTTACGCTTCCTTTGGGAAAATACAAAGTAAAAGAAGTAAAAACATTGTATGGTTATGTGTTTCCGGAAAAGAATGAATGGAATCTGGAGTTTACATGGAAAAATGGAAGGGATGAGTTTGTCCTCAACTCCACTTCTGATACCAATGATAAAGGTGAGCTGAATCTGCATAACAAGCTGGCTCGACCACAGATACAGTTGTTGAAAGAAGATGCGGATACGAAGCAGCCAATCCGTGGCGCTGTATTTGGTCTGTATACGAAACATGATATTTTCAATGTGGACGGCGAGAAAATTGTAGATGCAGGAACAGAGCTTACCACGCTTACGACAGGGACAGATGGTTCTGTTATTTCGGATATGATGCTGCCGCTTATGGATGAAGCCGATACAGAGAGTGGCAGTGCAGAAAGTGTGAGTGGTTCTGCCGTATCGGTTGAAGCTGGTTCACAGGAAAATGCGGGAACGAAAACGCTTAATTCAGGAGAATACTATCTGAAGGAATTGTCTGTTTCAGACAGTTATTATCTGGATCAGACAGAGATACCGGTAAAACTGACTTATAAGGATGAAAAGACTCCGGTTATTTATGCACAATGTATAAAATCCAATAAGCAGACAACCAATGAGATTGACAAGGTATCGGTAGCCGATTCCAAAGAACTTGCAGGCTGCAATCTCAGGATTACGGATGGGGCAGGAAAGGAGATTATTTCCTGGACTTCTGGCAATAGGGACTCGGTGAAAGTATCGGTAACACCAGAAGATGGTTATCAGAATTTGAAGTATTCTTTTGACGAAAACGGAAACCTTCATGTGGGTGGACTTTTCCATGATAAGGAATACACGTTGACAGAAACAAAGCCAGCCGATGGTTACGTGACTGCGGAAGCTATTACCTATATGCTTAAGCAGAAAGTGGCAGAGGACGGAACGGTGACTTCTGTCGTAAACATCAAACAAAAGGATGGTACATACCTGGAGCAGGAAGATGACAAAACGGTTATGAAAGATGACCAGACACATATCCAGCTTTTGAAGCTGGACAAAAAGACTGGACAGGCTCTTGGTGGTGCTAAATTTGTTGTTACGAATTCCAAAGGGAATGAAGTGATGAAATTTGTTACTAAAGATGATGCGTATGACATCACGGGAAAACTGGTTGTTGGGGAAACCTATACGTTCAAGGAAACTTCAGCACCTTCAGGCTATCGTCTTGCTAAGTCTGTAAAGGTAACGATTAAAGATACCGGTGATGTGCAGAAGGTAACAGTAAAGGATGAACCGATTCCGGATGTGCCGGAGCCACCACAGACTGGTGGAATGATGCCGATTATTCCGATGGCGGCAGGGGTACTGTTTGCAGCTAGTGCTGCAGTATATGTCTTTCGGAAGAGAAAATCTGTGGAAAAATAAAAGCATATTAAGGAACTGAAACTTTCCATAGGTTTTCATATGAGTTGTAAAAGAGATAAATTCGTTTTATCATGTTGAATACACAGATCTTGCATTCAAACTGCCAAAGGTGATTGGAGAGTGTAGCAGATACACCATTAGGCAGAGTATGTTCCTTATGATCGGATAGCACCTTATATGATTTGATGTTAAAGATCTGGTATTCACCATCTTCATCGGCGATACGAATTTTTAGTGGAATGATGGTACCATCTGTTTTATGCTGACAGATAACATCAGCTAAAGTATAGTTTTCGCGGATTGCACTCATTATCAGAACCTCCTTTGTTTTTATATTATAGAACAAATGTTTGCGTTTGAGAAGAGGTAACTTATTACAATTTGTTATATGTTTACTTTTTATGTTGAAGCGTAGCGAGTGTTTTGGTATAATTTGGGTGAGAAAGAAGTGAAAAAAGCATAAGGGAAATTAATATCTCTTGGCTTTTGGGTAAAAAGAAATTGTAAAATCGGAATTTTACGGCTCTTAACTTATGGGTATAAAGTGCCGATATTACAGATATAGAA
>ENA-OURQ01002320-OURQ01002320.1-human-gut-metagenome-genome-assembly--contig:-NODE-2320-length-14362-cov-2.216118_pt1 | contig 14362 bp, 12 predicted proteins | sample MGYA00242105_ERZ508999 | MGnify/ENA primary metagenome ERZ508999 (study PRJEB26280, sample SAMEA2338771) | human gut metagenome | biome: human gut; feature: human-associated habitat; material: faeces...
TTTCAGGATATAATTAGTGAAGTAATAAACAATAAGCAAAACAAATAAGAAAAAACATTTATAAAACAATAGTTAAATGCAGACTTAATAAAAATGATATGGAACAGATAAAAGAACAACTAACTGACATCAAATCAATGAATATGGACGAGCTCACAGAGTTTATCATATCGCTCGGAGAGAAGAAATTCCGTGCGAAGCAGATATATGAGTGGATTCATGTGAAGCATGTGGACAGCTTTGATGAGATGACCAATATTTCAAAAAAGTTCATACAGGTATTAAAGGACAATGCAATACTCATCTCGCTAAAAAAAGAGGAGGTGCAGGTGTAATTCAGCTATGTTATATAGATAAAACCTCCGGCAGTTCGGGCTGTCGGAGGTTTCTCGTATGCTTCGGTTGGAAGCTATGCCGATATGAGGCTGGCAATAGGTATATGGCGTTGCAGCCATTCTTGCACGTGTTCTGCGTTGTATTCGGAGGTAATGACCGCCGTGTGGTCGCCGATTTGCGTGAAGCGCGTGCTTTCATAACCATCTATCCACTCTTTGAGCGAGGCGACGCCCCACGCTTCCGCGTCGTCGAAATAGTTGTCCAATACGCGGATCGGCTCCGCAAAGGTTACTATCAATGTCTGGTAATTTGTTGTGTTCGTCTTCATTGTTCGTCTATTTATTGTTATTATTCAACCATATATCCCGTTTTGCTCGGCACTCCTCCAATGTCGGGGCGACGCAAGAGAATAATTCGCCGTCCGTATGCCGGTAGTCATATTGGCAGAGCCGTTTCTTTCTGCGGGGAGAAAGAGAGAGGGTAAAATACTCGTGGCGTTCTTCTCCCGTAGGGCAAACCGACACGCCGTTTACAGTCATTTTTGTTTTCATTGTCGTAATCTTTTTAGGGGTTAAAACTCTGCTTTCATTAGTCTGCACCTGAAATACTGGCTTTGATCGCTGGGCTTGCGCTGGTGTATATAGTTATCAAAAGGTTTTGATAATTGGATTTATCACAAGAAAAATAAAATCAAAAGTGATATTGAACTTATTAACATAAACGATTGATTCACAAACAAGTTCTTTTATTTTTCACTTTTGATTTTATTAGTATTAAACAAGCCCTTTCAGGAAAGCCTTCAGTTTAGGGTCTTTTTCCCAAGACTTCTCTATTGTAGGGGTTCCTATATTTTCATACGCCTTTTCTAATGCTTCTCTTTTTAGCTTAGAATCCGCTTTTGCATAAATTTCAGTAGTCTGTATTGAAACATGTCCGAGCATATCTCTTATGTATATAAGATTAACTCCCGCTTGCAACAAGTGCATTGCTCTGGAATGTCGAAGCACATGAGGACTTACAACACCGGGGAACAATTCCGCATTTTTTATTTTGGCTATAGAAACGTACTTTTGCAATATGTATGTCATGCCCGTAGTGGTGAGCTTTTCTCCCCAACAATTACTGAAAAGGGGGCGGCTTCGTGTTGAAAACGAATTAAGGTTCTGTTCCTCCATGTATTCCATTAATAATTGCATAATTCCGTCCTCTATTGGAACAATTCTTCTTTTTGTTCCTTTGCCCAATAATTCGACAGTATATGGTTTTGATGTCCTGACAGATTCAGGGGTTAAATCAATGATTTCTTGTACCCGTGCTCCTGTATGATACATTAAAGCCAACAATGTCATATCCCTTCGCCCGTGTTTTGTGTCTTTGGGTATTTGTTCCAATAAATACTTTACAGCATCAATCGTGAGATAGGAAATACTTTTCTTAGAAGCCCTTTTTAGCCGTATGGTACAGATGTCTTTCCATTGTGACATATGCTTTGGGTCCTCGCAAATCATGAACCTGAAAAAAGAACGGATTGCCGCATATCTTTGATTTCGGGTGCTTGCGGAACTCCGGCGTTCATCCTGAAGCCAATTAAGAAAACCCATAACCGTTTTTCGATTGATATGATAAAATGAGAGGTTCTCCGCTTTCACATGCTCCTTATCCTGCATGTAAGTAATAAACAAGACAAGAGTGTCACGATATGAACGTATCGTATGATGACTTGTTCCACGTTCCTTAACAAGGTACTCCATGAAAAATTTTTCCACACACCTTGCAAAATCTTCATATTCATTCATTCTTGTATAATATTAAATGTTTTTGTACGACACATATCCTTATACATACTGGATGTAACGTCTGGAAATTTGCTTATTAAATCCGGATACATACTTTGGGTAAGTCTTAAGTAATGTTCTGTATTTATGGGATTCTTATGCCCCATGAAAGTTGCAAGAATTGGAAGCGTACAGTATATGTCCATTCCGTTGCGAACCATATTAACCATTGTATGAACACATGCCGTATGACGGAGGTCATGTACCCTTGGCCCGTCATGGTTTCCGATATAAGGTATTCCTGCATTGATTATTATCTTATGAAACCAACGGCTTACCGTACTGGAACCGACTCTTTTTCCCGTACCGGAAACGAACAGATAGCTGTTCGGAGCAGTAATGTCTGGAATGGATAGCCTGTTCCTGTAACTTATATACTGTCGTAGCACAATTTCAAGGCTATCGTTTATAGGAACCAAACGCTGAATATGGTTTTTGAGACTATCCACAACAATGAAATGTTTCTCAAAATGAATATCCCGATTACGAATATTCAATGCTTCGTTTATTCTCAAGCCTGTACTATAAAGTAATCTTATTAATGAAGGTAATACCATTAATATTGTATGTGAATGGTATTGACTTGTAATTCTTAGCTTGTCGCACTCTTTGAAGACCTTTTCCATTTCTTCATGTGAAAAGACATAGGGAATAAAATCTGACGAGGGATTCTTATGTGGATACGGTATGTAGCAATCATTTCCGACCGTACACATATATTTAAGAAAAGCTGTCATCATCAGTACCTTGGTGTGTATTGTGGTACGTTTCCGATTAACAGATGCCCATTCATACCAGCCATCATACATTTCTTTGGTAATCTGTGTGGAGGTCAGACTGTTCTGTTGAAAATAGATATCTAATTCATGGAAAAACCATTTGGTTTGGGTTGCTGTATGTCCGATTGCTTCTTTCTCCTTTATATACGCATACATATATGGAGAAAGCACACTATTATATCTCATTTGATTAACCATATAGTACCCCTCCTTTCTGATTATAAAAGTCATCACTAACCGGAGGTACAGAAAGAGAACACCGCAACAAGGCATTAATGTCAATCTTTAAGTACGAAAGCGTAGTTTCGGTTGTACTGTGCCCAAGCGCTTCTGAAATAACTGGCATTGAGATTCCATTTTCTAACATTCGTGATGCCAAACTATGCCTTAAGCTATGAGGTCCGTGATGTTTTTCTTGGAATTTGACACCTGCTTCCCGAAAATATTCCACTAAAATACATCTGAAAGTTCCTATTGACAGCGGTCTGATTGGAGGGCTTAGAGATAAAAAGACCGTTTTAATATTTGATTGAGGGCGCACATAACGGAGATACTCTGCCAAAGCATTTCCGACTTCAGTCAATAGAGGAAGGATAACTTCTTGTCCTGTTTTTTGTTGGGTCAATCGTATAACATTATTCTCCCAGTCTAAATTGTTAAGATTGAGATTAACGATATCAGATCCTCGCAGTCCCAATCTGGAAGCGAGCAATATCATGGCATAATCTCTTTTTCCTTTACAGCTACTTCTGCAAACCGCATTTTCAATAGCCAGCACTTCTTCTTTCTCGTAATAAGAAGGAAGTTTTGTTCCTTTTTGACGTACCATACCAAACAAGAGTTCTGACAAGTCCCTATTCGTTTTGCCTGCCGTGAAAAGATAGGATAGAAAACGTCTTAAAGAAGAAAAACGGTCAGACTGTATATTATGCCGGGAACTGATAAAAGCATAAATATCCGTATCTGACAATGTAGAAAGTGTAACTCCACGCATCTCCATTAATACTGAAAAGTTATTCAGCTGAAACCTGTATTGTCGAATCGTTTCTTTACGGACACGGTTCTCCTCGCTGTAACTTTTTATAAACTCCAATGCAGCCAAACCGATTTCCCCCGGAAATGGGTAATCCTTGTATTGGTATCGAGAATGTTGTTGGATAACAAAAGTTTCTTGTCCTTCAATATAAGCATTTAATGCCTGAATTGCAGGTATTACTTGTCTGCATCTGTACTTGTTTACACTTTGCTCGTATAAATTGTTGATACATTGTTCGCCTATTTGGGGAACATATTCACATACATTATATGACTCCATGTATCTGCAAAGAAAGGCACAGCCTTTGAGACAGCATCTTATCTGCTCTGCCGATAATTTGTAGATACAAAAAACCTTTTCCGCAAAAGGAATCAAATCTTTACGGGCTACTGATTTTATTTGCATAATCCTAAATATTTAATGGATGGCGACTTTGCCAACCCAATGCAATAATAAGGATTTGGAGTGATATTATCTATAATTATTATCATAAGTATCACTGAAAAACAAGCAATTATAAAAAAGAGTATTGCTTACTTTTGATTTTATTTTTCTTGTGATAAACCCATAGATGATGTGCACCGAAACCGTACACGAAATGGTCGTCGAGCGGCACTTGGGCTTTCAGTTTCTCGATGCCTTTGCGTAGGCTGTTTTCGTCGTCGGCAAAAAGAATCGTGTTCACCAGACGCAAATAAATCTCTGTTGCTTCGTCGCAATAAGGACAAAAGAATGTTTCAATCGTTACGTTCATAATCCTATGTAATTAAAGTGTTAATAACCAAACAAAAACTCCAATGATACACGCGAGGGAGAATCCGGCGAGGATGATGCTCCATATCACCTGCAACACTCCGCATACGAGGGCTTCGGCTACTCCGGCGGTGAAATACACTACCCACAGAAAGAGGGCACAAGGGACGACTGCAAGGGCACGTAAGGCTGTTTTGATAATCTTTATCGGTATCATGGCTGTTGTTTTTTTATTTTGATGCGGATTTGAGAGTGGAGGGAGTGAGTTTCTTATCCTAATCTGCCGCTCGTTTATCCGACATTTTTTTTGATGCGTCTTTCGGTCGTATCGGTCGTTTCGTTTCAGGGGCTTTTCGGTGTAGAGGTTAGGACGTACAAGGTTTTTGAGAACAAATACCTCGTGACCGCAGGGCGCAGGGAAGATTTTTCGCAAAACCGCAAGGCTCGACCTTGTTCGTCCGTGAAGACCTTGTAAACACCTTTGCACCTGCAACGTAACGACGCCACGATACGATGGAAAGACAGCGAAATGGAGGTAAACGAATTATTAGGCAGATTCGAGAAAATAGAAAATAATAGTGCCTGCACTATTCCGAGAATATATAGGGTGGAGGGTGGGATAATGATATACTCCCCGTATCTGACAAAACGGGAAGTTATATTGTGGCGATGACGTTTAATAAAGTGTGGGTGCGGACAATAGAAAATAAAATAGCAGGAGTTGAACCTGCTATTATTTTATGGAAATTTTTATACCCGATATTTTGCTATCTCCGGTTTTTGAGCTATATTTGCATAGAGTTGTTTGAAGTAGTGCAAAACGCGGCAATCCGAAGCAGTTGCTATTTTGCCTAATCATTACCTATCGTATTTTGAAGCCTGAATCTATGGCTTATCTTCAATAACTTATCCCAAATCTGTATTTTTTTAATAAAAAAATCGTTCCTATTTTTCAATCAAAAAGCGTCATGGAAAATGAAGAGAGAAAAGATGAGAAATATTTAATTTACCACTTCTATGGTGGTGATCTAAAAGAAATACTTCCAATTTTAGAGAAACATTTTTCATTCACCCTGTTTGAGATACAGGGGATGCTAGACTGGTGTAATAATCATATCTATCATGGAGAGGCAACAGGAACCACTTACGATGATGATGGATTTTTTCATGACGAGTTTAAACCAGAGGAATTTTTCATTGAAGGTAACAAACCTGTCCATCTAGCCTACCCAGAATCTTTATATAACAAGATTATTGCATTTTTTAATGATGAATCCAATTTAATCACTGATGATAAACAAAACACGATCCTTTGGATAATGTTTTACGTTTACAGTGAATCATCTATCGAGCCAAATTATTTTGAATCGTGTGGGGATTACAATTACAGGATATTCCATGAATTTGTAAGACCGGATATGTTGGCATTATATAAATTCCTCCATGATAATTACAAGCAATTCCCAGATGCCCAAAAAGGATATAAAGATCATCCAACTTACAGGCCAATGGACGCTTGGAATAATCCATATAAAGATGTAACACTTACACTTGGTAGGCATTCTATCACCTTAAATAACAGCAATAACTGGTTTCTCACCCACCTCACAGAATACATCAGCCAGTATCTAAAAGAGGATAATATCAAAGATGTGGAATTTGAATTGAAGGAATATAAAAACAAGGTGGGTGCTAAATCCGATCATGATTTCCATAGAATAGTTACCCAGTTATACCACTTCTTGCAGGATGAAACACCTTACCACAGTCCAGAAGGTAAAATAACTGATAAGATTTGCACCTTCATCACTAAATTCTTAGAGGTTCTTGATTTTCTTACCGTTGTCCCAGATGATGATGAATTTAATATAGAGGAAAAGGACAAGAGAAGAAACAAAATTCTATCGACTTGGATCATTAATATGCGTACGAATATCCAGTACAATTTAAAGAGGGAGAAAGAGAGAGGTTCGTACAAAAGCAAGAAGCAAGAATTTTTTGAAAAAGCCTCTGTCAAAATGGGAACAAGTGAGGAAGGAAAGACATTAATGGAACAATATAATCCCAAGTACTGGTAAAAAATGTACTTGAAAATTTATCTAATCTATTGATTTCCATTACATAGAAAATACACCCCTTATCTACTGGAATTACATTTTTGATTTCGCCCCCTTGCCTGTCATACTTTTGCATTGTAATCAACAACACAAAGCTGGTTACGATGTTCTTTAGCTATTGAACAAACCGATGAATGCAGGGTTGAGAAGGATCAAGTCTTACAAGGTGAGACACTCCACTAAAAAAGAGAAAAGGAGAATTTGAACCTTCACCCCCTAAACTCATCACCCCCAGAAAGGATAAACTGATCAATTATTCTGCATGGGGTTATTATTAACATGTAAATTAAGTAATCATGAACAATCAAATGGAATTTGTAACCTATACAATGGTGGATGAAAAAAAAGAAGGAAATAATCTTTTAAATTCAGTAAATATGAAATATAATAGTTCAACAAGTGAGGCTCCAGATAGAACAGCCATGACAACGGCTGTTGTGCTATACAAAGAACCTAGTTCCCTCAAGAGGCAAACCACAAAGAAGAAGGTAAGAAAAGAAAGGAAAATTCTAACATTAGATGCACTACAACAAGCAGTGAAAACTGCCCAAGAGAAACTAGAAGAATGTGAAGAGAGGGAAAAAGGGAAAGTTCAAAAGCAGCTTGTAAAGGCTAAAAATGCCTACAAGAAAAAACTACTACAAACCTCTCTTCTTATGCCTGTAGAGATATGGACATACGAAGAGGATGAAAAGAGATGTTTTCTTAAAAAGGAGATAAAAGAAGTAATGATTGCTCAAAATCCCTCTTTTTGCAGCCAAACAAAAATTTGGCAACAAGCCAAGGAGATATTTAATGATCCAAATTTTGAAAAGAATTCTCCAAAGTATATGACTCATGCCCAAATATTTTTTGATGCAAACATTGAATTAGCTGATCCTAATGGTAATCTTATAGAGAAAGGAACACAAAATACCTTAATTCCAGTTTGCTCTGTAAAGGAACAGGTAATGATCCAAGCGATCTACAACCTTAACATAGAGGCTATGGTGGAAGGAAGAGAATTAATACCCGTAACGAATGTACAAGTGAAATCATTTGATTCACTACAAGAATGTGCCCAGTATGAAGGAACAAATCTCTCTTTAGATAGAGGGTTAAAAGGGAAAGAGAAGGTTGAACTTTCTTGCTTGGCTACACAAAATGAATTTATGTTGAAAGTGCAGCAAGTAAGCAGGGAATATAATATGCCAGCAAGTACTGCTGTAAAATATTACTTGCTTGGGAAAAAATTAACCTCTTCTCAATGGAATGATGCAACAAGAGGTATGCTACCTCAACAATTCCAGTATGATTTAAATGTAGGTGATAAAATTATACAAACCCTGCTTAATATTGGGCTAGATACACGTGACATCAAGAAAAGATATTTTGTTGATGCGTTCACCAAATACCAGAACGTAATTTCACCTCAAACCCATCAACGCAATGGATTGGAGAAAGCAATGAAAATACTTGAAACTCTAACACCTGAAGATGCGGAATTTCTCAAAGAACTTACAGATAATCAAGTTGAGAACATATTAATCTTACTCCAATCTAAAAGTGAGAATCAATAAAAAGAAAATGACAAGGGGCTATACTATTCCCTAGTCCCTTGTCTTTCTCTATTTCAATCAAGCAAAACATTATTAAATCTTGTTTCATCAAAATCTGGATAAAACAAGAAAGAGAAGATATTGCTTGAATATACCACATCAAACTTACCTCCAAAATCAATTTTAATTCGGGAGGTAAAATATTAAATTCTACCCAAATTCATGATACTTCATGTAACAACAATATAATGAAAAGTAATAAAAAAAGCAGTGCATCCATAAATACTATACAAGATCACATTTATACTCCTTGTTTTTAAATACAAATAACCTTATATTTTATAAACCAAAGGAATATATAGAAGAATTCATTTTATCTACCCCACCAACAACAAACCATAATATATAAACATGGGAGATATAAAACTAAAAGCATATATTCAACAAGATTCAATAACAACAAACTCTTGCATGAATATCTCTCAAATTTATTCTATATCTTATTTATTATAAATACGATACTATAAAACACCTCACTACAATCTATTTTAAACAACTAACCTAAAACAAATCAATTAAACACCCTCTTAACTTGTTAACCTCATGTTGCAAACTAGAGTTATTTATTATAAAATAATAATCATGATTTGCAACAAGTAAAAGAAGAAGGAAATAGAGATTTATGGCTAGCCATTATAAGTTTATAAATGGATTGAATAGAATTTAAGTTTTATCATCCCAATCATTTGCATTGCTATAATAAATATCTAATAGATACAGGAGATAAGCATTTTACTTGTTTTCTTCCAATACTCTTTCATTAATACCATGTTATATAAACTAGAAGTTATCATTTAATGAATTTTACAACTTCTTTATCTTTTCATAGTTTTTGATTTTTTTAATCACTATCTTTGTGATAATAAACAAGATAAGATATAAGCATTATATCTACTTTCTCAAAATCTACATACATAAACATTCTCTGGCATCAAGGTATGAAACCCTGTCAATTTAATCGATAGGGTTTTCATTTTACCTGAATTGTTGCAAATGGATATAGCATGTAGAATAGAATGCTTTTATATCTAATCATCCAGATAAATATAGATTGATATATCATTAAAAAGAGTGAGAGATTAATGAATCGAATGATATTCTAATCATTTATAATAGATAAGACTATCAATAATACCTTGAATCATGCTTTATAGAGGATAATAGTTTTAACCACTTCTTGAACTATTTAAATCTATACAATACAGTTGCAAGCTGGATATATTTATATATAAATAATAACCACGGTTTGCAACATCAAAATGATGAAAGAAGTGGATAATTTAATCATGTCAGAATGTTTTTCGTAAACAAAAAAGAGGTTAGAGATTTAAATTACAACAAGCATCTATCAGAAACAGGGTTTTTAGAGACACTGGATTTTAACGCTAGATTCAAGATTTCCATTGAGGCACCAACAGGATGTGGGAAATCTTATTACTTGCTAGATTATTTAAAAAGGAATAACATTCCATTTTTATACGCAACAGATACATTATTCCTCATGGAAGGGTTAGCTAACAGGCATGGAATACCTTATTACTGTGCAGCCGATAGAAGTAAAGAGGACGAGAGGCAATTAATAACTGTTTATCAACATATTCCTAAATTCATTAGAAAGGGTATGACGTTAATCATTGATGAATCACATTCACTTGTTACTGATTACAGCTGGAGAAGAGAAACGGTAGAGAACACTCTTACTGCGATGACAGGATACGATAGAGTGATCCTTCTCTCTGGCACTCCTTTATTATCTAATGATTCAGCGTATAATGGAATTGAACAAGTTAGAGCCATTCCCAATGAGGTTAGTAAAAGGAAATTATGGGTAACAAGATTTTCACAGAATTTAGAGGGAGCTATACTTCAACTGGCTGGAATTATTAAAGAAGAGGGTTACATACCAGTTCTCTCTCTACTGGATAAATCCGATAAACTGGACACGATTATAGAGAGATTACCTAATCATGGATTTAATAAAATAGCTGTTATCAATTCCTTGACGAACAAGAAAACTAGAGGGAAAGATGTTAAAGGTGAGGGAGAGATGGAGAACGATATAGAGGTTGAAGGTGATCCAGGTTATTACGATCAATTAATCACAACTGGTAAAGTCGATGCCGATATAATTATTACCACTTACAGGCAAGGGTACGATATTAAAGGAGATAATTATAAATTAATCATAGCACCAAGTAAAAACAGGCACTCCTACACTGATATTATACAGGTGATGAACAGGTTTAGAGATTGCACCACGAGTGAAGGGTATCTATTATGTAATAATTTGTATGAAGAACAAGAATTTAATTATCAACAAGTGTACTCTACCATATTAAACAAGATTACCCAAAAAACAAGAACGGAATTTAATAGAATACAAACACTGGAAAACGATTATAGAGCTATCAAACTGGATCAACAATTGAATTGTAATTACTTCTCTCGATTTATTTATTCCAGTCCTTATATAAATCACCAGAAGATAGCTAACACTACATACAACAACATGAATAACGTTGCTTACAACAATTTATACAGGATGAAGAGAATACTTGAAACATTTAATATTGACATGGAACTATCAAAAGATTGCATGGATTTAAAAGAGGAAATAGAGCCTAAAGAGAAGAAGAAATACACCCAAGAGGAGATAGATATTGCGGTTGATACTTTCTTTTATGATTATGCCTATCCAAAAGAGAAGGGTAAACCTGTACTACTAGATATAAAAGAACGTCCTATTTACCAGACTATAAATGAATATTATGAAACTTTACACGCTTTAGGTGAACCCTCGTGTAAAATACATGATGAATTAAAGAGATTCATGATTAACACTAAAAAAATGAATGCCTTTAAAAAGATAGCGATAATAAAATTGGGAACAGACCCAAGCATAAAAATGTACAAACTATTGTTACTTAGAGCGTTTAATGCAGGAGAGAGATTAACCAGTCCAGAGATATGTAAAAGGATAAACAATTGCAGGCAACAGGTGGGAGATTCCATTTTAAAAGAGAAAACGGCAGTCGAGTTTTTCAACCTGTTATTTAAAACGAAGAGGGTGAAAATGAATGTTGAGGGCAAAGAAACATGGGGCAGGGAGATTACAAGCACTTTCTAGCCAGTTAATCAAACATATAACTAATTTAAATCACAAAATCATGAAGACAAGTTCAAAAGCAGGAGAAGACTATATTAAACTTCTCCCATCTAAAGTTACAGAAATTTACCATAGAGAGATGGAATTTATTAATAAAGATCTAGAGGATGAAACCAACAAGTTATGCAAGCGATTTTTAAAACTTGTTGAGGAAGGGAAAATGGATAACGTTATCTCTTGCTTGAAGAGGTTAGATAGATAAATAACGAAACCAAGGACAGGGTTTGATTGAAGGATATAACTTTCATCAAATCCTGTCCTTGTTTTATGCGCTATATAATAGCAAGAAACGAATCAATTATTTTTTATAACAAATCATGGATAAATCCACGCCAACTCAAACGATGCCGAACTTGATAATTTTATAAAAAGAAGAAGTGCATGAAAAAATAACGAAGTGAATCACCATTCCCCCTCAACATTTTGGACTATTATTATATAGTATATATATTCTATCATAGTGTTGAAGGGAAATTATCATTTAAAAGGCTACCTTATATAAAATCCCCCCCTGTGTAAAAAAATTTAGTGTTAATCGAACGGTAGGATTATTTACTCTCTAACGCCCCCTAGCTTCCATTTGAGAAATCGAAAAGATGGAGGGATTAAAGTGGAAGTTCTCCACTTTTTTAATTTCTATTTAAATCAATGTCTTATCAATTAAATTTATCACCGATGAAAGAAGAATACTTATCACCAGAGATTAAAACTGGAATAGAGCCAAATCTACATTTCGATGATTTAACAAGATTATCGGAGGTAGAGATTAGATACAAGCTGGAAGTGCAGCCAAAAGACAGGCCAAAGGTGACGATGGCCATGGAGGCATATAAATTAATCAGACCCTTTTTCGATGATTGTTTACATCACCATGAAGAGGCATGGATCATGTTGTTAAATAGAAATTTAAAGGTGTTGGGTGTTGCAAGGCTTAGCGTGGGTAACCAAGAGAACACTATCATTGATCCAAGGACTGTTTTACAGTTAATGCTAAAGACTAACTCCACCTGTTCAATCATCTTTCATAACCATCCAAGCCAGAATTTAGCTTTCAGTCCGGAGGATTTAAGAGTAACTAAAAACATCATGGAGGCTTGCAAACTGTTAAACATGAATTGTCTGGATCATGTTATAGTCGGTGAGGAAAGTTACTCCAGTTATTCGGAGGGAGGTTACTAGGGTGAGTGATTATATAACATAAATGAGAGATAAGAAATTCGAGAGGGGTTTAATATGGATCATGGTGATGGCTTTGATCACTTTCATCATCCATGTAGTCGCTATATTCACCGTTTACCCAAGGTCAGCAAGGTTGGAATTTATAGCGGTTATCATCTTTATCATGATCTTGTTACTGTCCAAGAAAAGGTAATTCACAAGATCATGGATTAGAAGATTATCAAGTTAAATTTTAATACTTTTGCCACATGACACCCCTTTATGGATGTTTGTAAAATGCCATTTATTCTATATCTTTGTTGTGTCACTAGAGCGATCTGGTGATGGAATTTAAATATAGAAGGCGTTTAGTTTTATCCTGTAACTGAAATCTGGACAATTTCAACACACGAGGATAAGCGATACAAACGTTCATGCTTGCCATATATACGACTTGCATATAATGGTTTAGCGTGGGGTGTCGTTTTATCCGTGTGTAGGGAGTCCAGACCCTCAGTTGCGATAATTCTAACAGTTCCCACGCTTTTCTTTTTTAACAATGCCTTTCTGGGGATTGAGGCAAAACAATATAACATGACCATGCCAACAATGCAACCTATTGACTTTATAAATTCTTATATTCAAAAGAAGAAAGAATGTTATCAAAATAATTTAGATATTATAAAAGTAGGCATTTCTATGAATGATTCAAATTCATATAATGTCTATACTGATACAATATTTTTTGATATACAAGGCAAAAATATTGAAATTTCTTGGGGTGACGAGTTCATTTTATCAGATTATCCTCAATGGCAATTTTTGGGTGATTTTGATATTCCTCGAACAACTTGTCATACTTATTCATGGTGTAAGGAAACTTATAATACAGTTATAATCATTGGAGAAAACATACAAACCTTATCCTTTGATATAATAAGTTCTCATTTTATAAATACCATTGATGTTACTCGCTGCCCTAATTTGATCAAATTAGACTTTGATAGAGCTAATATTTCACATATAGACTTAAGTTATTGTGAGAAATTGAAATATTTATCATGCGATAGAAATAAACTTACATATTTAAATTTAACACCACTAAAATCTCTAGAATATTTTTCATGTGGTTTTTCCTTAGATGAAGAAGAATTTTCGAACAAACTAAAAGAACTAAATCTTAGTAAATGTCCTAATTTGAAATACCTTGGATGCGAATATAACTGCTTATCTAAAATCAATATCCAAGACTGCACAAAATTAGAACATATAAATTGTTCTTATAACTTTCTTGCAACTTCTGCTATTTATGAAATGGTTAAAGCCTTACCTTTTAACGAAAGTAAAACAACAGAAAAAACATTTACACTTGAAGCACCTTTTACTATGGACAATCCATTTATCACTACAGAAGAAAAAGCTTTATGGCAAAATTGTTTAGATATAGCATTTCAAAAGAGTTGGAAAATAAACATTTTACCTCATAATAAAAAAAGAAGAAACATTATTCGCCAAAATTTCTATAGATAATCACATTTTCATTCAAAAAAATGAATAATATGCTCGTTAAATTTTCATCTAAAG
>ENA-OURQ01002330-OURQ01002330.1-human-gut-metagenome-genome-assembly--contig:-NODE-2330-length-14319-cov-5.002384_pt1 | contig 14319 bp, 9 predicted proteins | sample MGYA00242105_ERZ508999 | MGnify/ENA primary metagenome ERZ508999 (study PRJEB26280, sample SAMEA2338771) | human gut metagenome | biome: human gut; feature: human-associated habitat; material: faeces...
ACCTATGACCCTCTGCTTGTAAGGCAGATGCTCTCCCAGCTGAGCTATGCTCCCACTTTTTATCGCTGTCCCTCAGCGACTTAATTATTTTACTACAAATTCCGTCAAATGTCAATAGGTTTTTCAAAAAAAATTCATGTTTGTTAAATATAAACAAATTTATTTCGAATTTATAGTCAAAATATATACAACACTAATAAGGCTTATAAATAAAGAAACGCCCTTTATTTCTTTTTATTATATTTTTCAAAGGCTTCCTTAACGGTACCGTCATATTCAATTTTCCCGCCTGAGAGATAAATTGCACGGTCGCAGGTATCGTTTATACTGTTCATTGAATGACTTACAAACAGCACGGTAATACCGGATTCTCTGAGTTCTTTTATTTTGGATTCACATTTCTTTCTGAATTCGGCGTCGCCGACACTTAAAGCCTCGTCTATAACAAGTATGTCAGGCTTTATGTTAATATTTATTGCAAATCCCAAACGCATTTTCATACCGCTGGAATAAGTCCTTACAGGCTGGTCAATGTATTCCCCAAGCTTTGCAAAATCTATAATATTTTCTTCTATCGCCTTGATTTCATCATTTTCAAGTCCAAGGAGACAGCATTTTAGATAAATATTTTCTCTCCCTGTCATATCTGCTGAAAATCCCGCAGTAAGTTCAAGAAGTGCGGCGACTTTTCCTTTGACTGTAATATTTCCCGATGTTGCAAAGGATACTCCGGTTATCATTTTCAGAAGGGTGGATTTTCCGGCGCCGTTTCTGCCGATTATACCCACAGATTCTCCCTTGTGTACCTCAAAGCTTATATCCTTTAACGCCTGATGGCGCTTAACGCCTTTATTATTGGTAAAAATAGCTTTAAAACGAGCTTTTTCATTTTTGTAAAGAAAATACTCCTTGCTAACATGTTCAAATTTAATAACAGCTTCACTCATAAGTATTTATCTCCTTTACAGTATATCAGGCAGAATTTTACGCAGCTTTTTATAAAAATGCGAGCCTATTAAAATCAGCAGTATAAACTCTCCGTAAAAAACTATTAGTTCGGTGGTATAATTACTGTCAAAAATTGCTGTTTCATAAAGAAAGCTTTTTCTGTAGCCGTTTATAAAATAGTTTATCGGATTAAAATACATAAGCGTTCTGAGTACGGGATTTTTTACGTCATAGGTATCCCAGAAAATGCCGGAAAGCCAGAAAAGTCCGGTCATAATGGAGTTGATAAGATTTTCAAAATCTCTGCTGAAAGCGCTTAGCGGAGCGGTTGTCCATGAAAGTACCAGAAAGAAAATGTACATAAGCGGCATATAGTAGAAAAACTGAAGATTATAGACTGACGGTCCGTATCCTTGCGTCAGCAGAATTATATACATTATTACGCACATTCCCAGATGCACAATAAGCGAGGCAAGTGAGCAAAATGTCATTATATTTGAAACCGGAAATGAAAGTTTTGTTACAAATTGACTGTTTTGTCTTATGGAACGTGCGCCGCCTACGATTCCTTCGCTTATAAAAAACCAAGGTATATATCCGGACAGCATAAATATAAACCGAGGATATCCGCTGACTGTTCCCGACCCTCTTATACCTACTGTAAATGCAAACCACAGTATAAAAAGTGTAAACGTAGGCTTTATAATTGCCCATAAGGGTCCCATAACAGCGCCTTTGTATTTTTTTATCAGATCGTTGACGGCTAGTACCCATATTTTTTTTAACTGTCCTTTATGCTCGGATAGTATTTCCGTAAATCCGGATAAAATTTTAATCATTAAATTTTCTCCTAACATTCTTTATCAAGAATATTTTATAATATTTTACCACGAAAGTCAAGTCCCATGTTTTTTACTCCTCCTTTATCCTCTCCAGCTTTTTGAAAAAAGCAGATTTTTTTCAAAAAAGTAAGCGGACTCAAAAAGAGTCCGCTTCTTTTATTTATGGTCTGGACCTCCCGCATTGTGCTGCGGTACTTCCTTTCGCAGTGTGAATAATAAATTGATAATCAATGATTAAGCTTCGCCGTAAAGCTTGGAAAGTCTGAGCAGATAATCATATCTGTCCTTAGCGTTTTCGAGAGCCTTGTCAAAGAGTCTTTCAGCTCTTTCAGGATTCTGACGTGCCAGAGCGTTGTAACGAACCTCACCCATGAGGAAGTTCTTGTATTCATCTGTATTAGGAGCCTTTGAATCCATGATGAATGGGTTCTTGCCTTCAGCCTTAAGAGTAGGATTGTATCTGTAAAGGTGCCAGTAACCTGCCTGTACAGCCTTCTTTTCTTCTGCCATAGCAGTACCCATACCGGTCTTGATACCATGGTTGATACATGGAGCGTAACCGATAATGATTGAAGGACCGTTGTAAGCTTCAGCTTCTGCAATAGCCTTGATACACTGATTATAGTCAGCACCCATAGCAATGTGAGCAACGTAAACGTAGCCGTAGCTCATTGCGATACCGGCAAGATCCTTCTTCTTAACTTCCTTACCTGCTGCTGCAAACTGTGCAATAGCGCCTGTAGGAGTTGACTTTGAGGACTGACCGCCTGTATTTGAGTAAACTTCTGTATCGAATACGAAGATATTTACGTCTTCACCGGAAGCGATAACATGGTCTAGACCGCCGAAACCGATATCGTAAGCCCAACCGTCGCCGCCGAAGATCCACTGTGATTTCTTTCTCAGATAATCCTTAGAAGCAAGGATTTCCTTAGCTGCGTCGCAACCGCATGCTTCCAGAGCAGCAACAAGCTTTTCTGTAGCAGGTGTGTTAGCGTTGCCGTCATCAACAGTGTCAAGATATTCAGCAATTGCTGCCTTAACGTCAGCATTGTCTGTAGTTTCATTTAAAGCCTGAACCTTAGCGATAACTCTGTTTCTGAGAGTTCTCTGACCTAAGAACATACCGTAACCGAATTCAGCGTTGTCTTCAAACAGTGAGTTAGACCAAGCCGGACCCTTGCCTTCCTTATTGAATGTATAAGGAGTTGAAGGAGCAGAGCCGCCCCAGATTGAAGAACAGCCTGTAGCGTTAGCGATATACATTCTGTCGCCGAAGAGCTGAGTAATAAGCTTTGCATAAGGTGTTTCACCGCAGCCTGCACATGCGCCTGAGAATTCAAGCATTGGCTGTCTGAACTGTGAACCCTTAACTGTTGTAGCCTTGAACTTAGCAGCAACAGCAGGCTTTTCATCTATAGTAGTACCATAAGCGAATATTTCCTGTTCGCCGAGCTGTGATTCCAATGGCTGCATAACGAGAGCCTTATTCTTAGCAGGGCAGACATTAGCGCATGAACCGCAGCCTGTACAGTCAAGAGCGGAAACAGTCATAGCAAACTTCATACCTTCCATAGCAGGCTTGAAGTCAACCATCTTCATGCCTTCAGGAGCATTTGCAGCTTCTTCGGCACTAAGTGCTACAGGTCTGATTACAGCGTGAGGACATACATATGAACACTGGTTACACTGGATACAGTTTTCAGGAATCCACTGAGGAACCTTAACTGCAATGCCTCTCTTTTCAAATGCCGCAGAACCCTGTGGGAATTCACCGTCAGCCATATCCTTGAATGTTGAAACAGGAAGCTTGTCACCCTGCTGAGCATTACATGGAATCTGAATATTGTTTACATAGTCTGCAAGAGCCTTGTTGTCGCTTGTAACAGCAGCCATACCCATCTGAGTATCGGCAGCGTCAGCCCATGAAGCAGGAATGTCAATCTTTACAACGTTCTGATGACCTGCATCAATAGCGTTCCAGTTCTTTTCTACGATATCCTGACCCTTCTTGCTGTAAGAAGCTTCAGCAGCTGCCTTCATATACTTAACAGCGTCCTCAAAAGGAATGATGTCGGCAAGCTTGAAGAATGCGGACTGAAGAATAGTATTGATTCTTGTACCCATACCTGTTTCTTCACCCAGCTTAACGCCGTTGATAGTATAGAAATTGATGTTATTCTGAGCAAGGTATCTCTTGACCTGACCAGGAAGATGCTTTTCAAGACCTTCCATATCCCAGATAGTATTGAGAAGGAAAGTACCGCCCGGCTTGATGTCGGAAACCATATCGTACTTGTCGATATAGCTCTGGTTATGACAGGCAACAAAGTCAGCCTTGTTAATGAGATATGTCGACTTGATAGGTGTCTTACCGAAACGCAGGTGAGAAACTGTTACACCGCCTGATTTCTTTGAGTCGTATGAGAAGTAAGCCTGAGCGTACAGATCAGTATGGTCGCCGATGATCTTGATAGAGTTCTTGTTAGCACCTACAGTACCGTCAGAACCGAGACCCCAGAACTTACATGCTGTTGTACCTGCCGGAGCAGTGTCAGGGCTTTCTGTAATATCAAGTGAAAGATTTGTAACGTCATCATTGATGCCGATTGTAAATCTTGGCTTTGTTGTATTATTGTATACAGCGATGATCTGTTCAGGAGTTGTATCCTTTGAACCCAGACCGTATCTGCCTGTAAATACAGGAATATCGTTGAATTTAGTACCCTTAAGAGCTGCAACAACGTCAAGGTAAAGAGGTTCGCCCAGTGAGCCAGGTTCCTTAGTTCTGTCAAGAACTGAGATTCTCTTTACTGAGTCAGGAATAGCTTCAACAAGCTTGTCTGCAACGAAAGGTCTGTAAAGTCTAACCTTAACAAGACCGTATTTGCCGCCGTTAGCGTTCAGGTAATCTATAGTTTCTTCAATTGTATCGTTAACAGAACCCATAGCAACAATTACGTGTTCTGCGTCAGCAGCGCCGTAGTAGTTGAAGAGCTTGTAGTTTGTACCAAGCTTAGCGTTAACCTTGTCCATATATTCTTCAACGATTGCAGGCATATTGTCATAGTATGGATTACATGCTTCTCTTGCCTGGAAGAAGATGTCAGGATTCTGAGCAGTACCTCTTAAAACAGGGTGTTCAGGGTTCAGAGCGTGATTACGGAATCTGTCAACAGCTTCCATATCCAGCATTTCCTTAAGGTCTGCATCGTCCCAAGTTTCGATCTTCTGGATCTCGTGAGATGTTCTGAAACCGTCAAAGAAATGAATGAAAGGAACTCTTCCCTTGATAGTGGAAAGGTGAGCAACAGCACCCAGATCCATGATTTCCTGAGGGTTTGAAGAACAAAGCATAGCATAGCCTGTCTGACGGCATGCATAAATATCGGAATGATCGCCGAAAATGTTCAGAGCGTGTGAAGAAACGCATCTTGCAGATACGTGAATAACTGAAGGGAGCAGTTCGCCTGCGATCTTATACATATTAGGGATCATAAGGAGAAGACCCTGTGAAGCAGTATAAGTTGTTGTAAGAGCACCTGCTGAAAGAGAGCCGTGAACAGCGCCTGCAGCACCTGCTTCGGACTGCATTTCAACAACCTGTACAGGCTGTCCGAATAAATTTTTCTTGTCTTTTGCGGACCACTGGTCAGTAACTTCTGCCATTGGTGATGACGGAGTAATAGGATAAATAGCTGCTAAATCTGTAAAAGGGTATGACACCCATGCGGCAGCATTGTTACCGTCCATGGTTTTCATTTTTCTTGCCATTGGAAAGTCCTCCTGATATATGTTAAAAATAGATTTGGGGTTATATGAAAACACATAACTTCAACATTAATAATATCACAAATCCGCTATTTTGTAAATACCTTTTTGTAAATTGCACATAAAAACTATATAAACTTTCTAAAGCACAATTAAAATATAAATACAACAATCAGTTCGACAATTTTCAACAAACGCCAGTAATTTTTTAGTGATTAATAGTTCAAAATGTCTAATTACAAATGTGTATAATTGGTGAAAATTCCAAAAAAACGTCTAAATCAGAAAAAAATCTAATTTTTTGTTGACGATTAGCACATTTTGGTGTATAATAACAACAGTGTTAAATAATAGTTGATTATTTACACTCGTTTTGTTGTCTCCTTTCTTTTGTTCTACACATATTTTATTTATTTATTTTTATTTGTCCCGAGTACGTACAACTCGGGTCTTTTCTTTTTTCGGATAAAATATTAACGCCTGCATCAGCTTCATGCAGGCGTTTTTTTATATATAATATTATCTTATTTTTGTTCCCGCCGGTACGTCATCGTCCAGGAATACCACCTTAATACCGCCGTCAGGCATATCCGCCGCACAGATCATACCCATGCTTTCTTCACCGCAAAGCTTTGCAGGTTTAAGATTTGCCACAAGTATCACTGTTTTGCCGATCAGATCCTCCGGCTTATAGTGTTCGGCAATTCCCGATACGACCTGTCTGCCGCCCATACCGTCGTCAAGCTGCAATTTAAGCAGCTTTTTAGATTTCTTAACCTTTTCACAAGATTTAACCTTAGCGGATCTAAGTTCTGTTTTGAAAAATTCATCAATAGCAATTTCAGGTGCAAGCTCGATTTTTTCCTGAGCTTTCTGAGTTTTTGCCATCTGCGCTTCAATAAGCTTGTTTAATTCGTCGATTTCTTTTTCAGTATCTATTCTCGGGAACAATACCGCTCCCTTGTTTACTGTTACGTCAGCAGGTAAAACTCCGAATTTTCCGGCATTTTCGTAGGTCACATCATCTTCTGCTGCACCGATCTGTTTCCAGACTTCCGGCATAGTAGTCGGCATAAACGGACTAAGCAGAGCAGAAGTTATTCTGATTGCTTCAAGGAGATTGTAAAGTACTGCGGCAAGTCTCGGTTTGTTTGCCTCGTCTTTTGCAAGTACCCACGGAGCCGTTTCGTCAATATATTTATTAGCTCGTGACACGACCTTAAAGATTTCCGCAAGGGCATTTTGCAGCTGAGTTTTATCCATGTATTCGTCGACTTTTGCACGAAGTCCTTCACATTCGGCAATTAACTCGCTGTCAAACTCACCTGAGGCTTTTTCAGCAGGCAGAGTACCGTCAAAGTATTTGATGACCATAGCGACAGTTCTTGAAACCAGATTACCGAAACCGTTAGCAAGGTCGGAGTTGATACGGTTTATCATAATCTCATTTGAGAAAGAGCTGTCCGCACCCAGAGCCATTTCACGCAGGATATGGTAACGGATAGCGTCAGCGCCGTAACGCTCGCCCAGTACAAACGGGTCAACTACGTTACCAAGAGACTTACTCATTTTCTGACCGTTAAAGGTGATCCAGCCGTGTACGGCAAGGTGCTTCGGCAGAGGAAGATCAAGAGCCATAAGCATTGCAGGCCATATGATAGCGTGAAAACGCATGATGTCTTTGGCAACCATATGGACGTCTGCCGGCCAGAACTTTTCAAATTCGTCATGAGCGTTATTCTCGTAACCCAGAGCAGAGATATAGTTTGAAAGGGCGTCGATCCACACGTAAACTACGTGGTTTGTATCAAAAGTAACAGGGATTCCCCACTTGAAGCTTGTTCTTGAAACGCAAAGGTCTTCCAGTCCGGGCTTGATAAAGTTGTTTACAAGCTCTACAGCACGTGTTTTGGGCTGAAGATAGTCAGTTTCTGTCAGCAGTTTTTCTATTCTTTCCGCAAACGGTGACATTTTAAAGAAGTACGCTTCTTCTTTTGATTCAACTACATCACGTCCGCATTCGGGACATTTTCCGTCAACTAACTGAGAATCAGTCCAGAAGCTTTCGCATGGGGTACAGTACTTTCCTGAATATTCGCCTTTATAAATGTATCCTCTGTCATAAAGCTCCTTGAAAATTTTCTGTACTGTTTCAACGTGATAGTCGTCAGTAGTTCTGATATATCTGTCATAGCTGATGTTCATATAGCTCCAGAGCTTTTTGAAGATTTCAACTATATTGTCAACGTATTCTTTCGGCGTAATGCCTGCTTCAGCGGCTTTCTGTTCGATTTTAAGACCGTGTTCGTCAGTTCCGGTAAGAAACATTACGTCATACCCCTGCATTCGTCTGTAACGGGCGATTGAATCGCATGCTACCGTTGTGTAGCAATGTCCGATATGGGGATTTCCCGATGGGTAGTAAATCGGCGTTGTAATGTAATATGGTTTTTTTGACATAATTGTTCCTCCTTGAATTTTCATATGCTTATTATTATAACTCAATTGGAAGCATTTTTCAAGCCTTTTATGCCGGATTTCATAAACTTGTAAATGCTTTTAAAGACTCGCAAAGTTACTTTTATACAATATAAAGCTGACGGCAGTATAAAACCAATTACACTGCCGTACTATAAAAATTAGGGTTATAGAAGATGTCAAATACTGATATGATTACAGAAAAAAATATATGATCCCCCTATCCTAAAAAGGACAGGGGGATTTTTTTACCGCAGAAATTTTACAAATCTATTGCATATTATAAGGTGTTGTGGTATGATTAATACAGTAAGCGCCGCTGTGATTTTTTTATTTTCCGACGCTGAATATTTATCCTGAAAGGCGATGATAACTATAAAAATAAAGTTTGCGGCAGTCGTTACTGCTTTTGCTGTTTTAGCGTGTATGCAGAGCGTCTCGGCTGAGACGGCTGAGAATATAACCGTACTGGGCGACAGTATTTCAACGGGATACGGTCTTGACGACGACGAGCTTTCCTACTGCGGATATTTACAGGAGTACTTTGACGCTGATCTTGATAACTTTGCAAAAGACGGCAGACAAACTGCGGAGCTTATCGAACAGCTCGAAAACGACGCCGATGTCAGAAGCTCTGTTGAACAAGCGGATCTGATATGCGTTTCAATAGGCGGTAACGATGTGCTTCAGATCTTTCTTGATTCGCTTTCAGAACTGAAAAACGCAGGAGGTAATAATTCAGAAGAACAATTTGTGTTTTCACAGGAGTTTGTTCAGGGATTTATAATGAAATATGCGTCTGCATTCGGTCCTGCCGCTGCACAGGCAGGTGAAAATATTGCTGAGATCAGAAAAAAAATAAGCGAATTGAATCCGGAAGCGCCGATAATCATGCAGACCGTTTATAATCCTTTTGAAACAGATAATGAAAAATTAAACAGTATAATGAAGCCTCTGAAAACGTTTACCGCTATGTATCTGGGCGTTATAAATAACGCTGTCAGACAGCAGCCGACAGTAATTGCCGATATACATAAAAAATTTTCGGAAAATTCATGGCTCTATACAAATATAAAAGAATTTGATATACACCCGAATTATGTCGGTCATATGCTTATTGCAGAGGAAATTATTCAGACTCTTGAAAAACCGGGAAACGGTGAGGTTTTCAAAACTCAGCTTGAAAATATTCCGGAAGATTACCTCAGCGCAATACCTGAAGATATAACCGGCGAAATTATAAGGCTTGCAGACGGGGAATTCCGTACGGAAACCGCAGACGCATTTTCTGCGGAAAATGAAACCAATCCGACTGAAGTGACTTCCGAAGCTTCACAGAAACAAAGCTCTGAAGCCGAAAATATAAATAAAACAGAACAAAAGAAAAAAATAAGACTTTCATCAGTATTGTTATTTGCCGGAATAATTTTAATTTCTGCGGCAGTATTGCTGAAGGTTTATTCAAAGATCAGAAAAAGGATGACGGAAAAATGATACTTTACTTAGTTATACCCTGCTACAATGAACAGGAGGTACTGCACGAAACTGCAAAACAGCTTAAAGAAAAAATGAACAGTCTATGCGGCATGGGAAAAATTTCACCGAAAAGCCGTATTGTTTTTGTTGATGACGGTTCAAAGGACAAAACCTGGGAAATTATCAGTGAACTGCATAAATCGGACAGTATTTTCAGAGGAATAAAACTTTCCAGAAATAAAGGACATCAAAACGCTTTGATGGCGGGACTGATGACTGTTAAGGACGAATGTGACGCCGCCATTTCTCTGGACGCCGATTTACAGGACGATATAGACGCAATTGACGGTATGACCGACAAATATTTAAATGAAAAATGCGATATAGTTTACGGAGTCAGAAGCGCACGTAAAACGGATACTTTTTTTAAAAAGTTTACTGCGGAATCTTTCTATAAAATAATGTCAAAAATGGGCGTTGAAGTAACGTATAATCATGCAGACTACCGTCTTATGAGCAAAAGAGCGTTAGACGCTCTTGAACAATTTAAAGAAGTGAATTTATTCTTAAGAGGCATGGTTCCGATGGTGGGCTACAAATCAGACGTTGTTTATTATGAAAGAAAAGAACGTTTCGCAGGAGAATCCAAATATCCTTTAAAAAAAATGCTTTCATTTGCCATGGAGGGAATCACTTCTCTTTCCATAAAGCCTATCAGAATGATCACAGCTTTAGGAGTCGGAATATTTACTGTCAGTATAATTATGCTGATTTATTTTCTTATAAGACACTTCATGGGAGCAACCGTTCAGGGCTGGACTTCTATTGTAGTCTCGGTCTGGGCAATCGGAGGATTACAGCTGCTTTCGATCGGCGTAATAGGTGAATATATAGGAAAAATCTACCTCGAAACTAAGCGGCGTCCTAATTTTATTGTAGAAACTTATTTAAATGACGAAAGCGAAGATTGTAAATAGTGCAACTTTTATTTTAACAAATATTAACTAAATTGTTCAAAATGTCAATTGACGAGACGTTGCTTTATATGATAAAATTTATTTAGTTAAAAATTTATATGAGGAGGTTTATTTTGTTAAAAAAAATTATTTCAGCTGTATCTGCGGTGTGTGTTATGGCTGTAAGCGGAGTTATTCCGCAGCCGGCTTCAGCTGCCGGCAGTCAGATGAGAAATTGGACTACTGCGGAAATTGTTCGGGATATGGGCATCGGCATAAATCTTGGAAATACCCTTGAATCCTGCGGCGATTGGATAGCACAGTGGGGAGACGGCAGCGTTAAATCCTATGAAACTGCATGGGGAAGTCCGGAAATTACCGAAGATATGATCAATGGCTACGCTGAATCCGGTTTTGAAACCTTGAGAGTGCCTGTGGCGTGGTCTAACCTTATGTCTGAAGATTATACCATAAGCGGAGCATATCTTGAAAGGGTAAAGCAGATAGTAAACTGGGCGCTTGACGCCGGAATGTATGTCATTATGAATCTTCATTATGACAGCGGATGGCTGGAAAATATGCCTTCCGATAAAGAAAACTGTATGAATAAATATAAGAAAATCTGGACGCAGCTCAGTGAGGAATTCAAGGATTACGGAGATTATCTTATATTTGAATCACAGAACGAAGAATTAGGCTGGGATTCCCTTTGGAACAGATGGAGCGGCAGTACCGAAGGTAAAGCGGAATCTTATGATCTGGTAAACGAGGTAAATCAAACCTTTGTAGACATAGTGCGTTCTTCCGGCGGAAACAATGATTTACGTCATCTTCTGATTTCAGGATATAAAACAGATGTGGAGCTTACATGTGATCCGCTTTTTGAAATGCCTCAGGATCCCGCAGACAGATGTGCGGTTTCAGTTCATTATTATACACCGTCAGATTTTGCAATACTTGAAGAGGACGCAGACTGGGGTAAAAACCGTACTACCTGGGGAACGGAAGAAGATTTCGCAGAACTTAATAAAAATATGGATCTTATGAAATCTGCATTTGTTGATAAGGGTATTCCTGTTATTTTCGGTGAATACGGCTGTCCGAAAAACAATAAGGAAGAAGATTCGGTAAGACTTTTCCTTTCTTCTGTCTGCAAAGCGGCTTACGATCGTCAGATGTGTCCGGTTTTATGGGATATTACAGGACTTCATTATGACAGAAATCAATGCTGCATGATCGATTCAACCCTTAATCAGCAGCTTTTAAGCGTACTTGATAATAATGTGCTTAAAGGCGATATAAACCAAGACGGCAAAGTCGATACACAGGATGTCGCCATATTGGGAGACTGCCTTGTGAAAAAAGCATTTCTCAGTGCTGAGGATACGGAATATGCAGATATCAACAGCGACGGAAAAATTAATGCTTTCGACTATGCTGCCATAAAAAGAATTGTTATAAATTCAGCATCAGATAAAGAACAGCTTGATTTAAGCGATATGCCGACAGAGTATCAGGCGGCTCTGGACTGGGTCTGGACCAACAGAATAGAAAGAGAAAAATCAACTGATAGATGGAATACTATTTTTGATCAGATTGACGCAGGAAACGGTACGCTTAATTACGTAGTACGCTGGCAGTCCTACAAAACGGTTACTCTCGATCAGAGAAAACAGTTTGAAAAGCTGATTGAAGATTCCGTAAATAATTGGACTGATTATCTGGTCGGCTACGACGGCTGGAAATACGATCATGTTGATGTAAATGTCATTGGCTGGGCAGTTATTGATGAAAGCGTTATTCTAGACAAACAGCCTGATGAAATAATTTATACAGATTGTACTCCTTACGACAGCAGCGGAGATACCTCAAACGGCTATGAAGAAATTCCAACGCTTCTTCCAAATGCTCCGGACGAGCTTTCACGTATGGAACACTTCTATGACAGAAGCTATCAGTATCCGGGCGGTCTTGACAAGCGTTTCGACATGTATCTCTGGGCAACTCAGGGATTCCCTGACATCGGCGGCTGCGGAGGCGACTGGGGGCAGCGTCTTTCAGACAATGCATATTTGAATATGCTTAACGGCGTAAATGTACATGTATTTGAACATGAGCTTGGTCACGGCTTCGGAATTACTGACTTTTACGGTGAAGAAGGCGCTATCGACGGATTCCCGCCGGGAGGCTTTCCGGAACCTACAATTATGATGGCCGGTAATTCAGCAGAAATAACCAATTATGACGGCTGGCAGCTAAGATACATCTGGAGTAAAATAAAAAATCAGACAGATTCAAACGGTACAAGAAGGTTTACTGAATAATACTTTATTGTAAAAAAATCACGGAAAGCAAAGGCTATCCGTGATTTTTTATTAATGCCAAAAGCTATTGAATACGTCAAACTTGTTATAATAAAGTAAAAAGCATTGACAAATAATATATAAATATGGTATAATATGCAGGCTTATACTTTTAAAAAAGGTATTTATTCTTCTGATAATCCTACATTTACCGCTACGGCTGCCGACATTCTTAAAGTGCCTGCACTCGCAAATATTAACAAAACATATGATGGATATATAGCTGTTTGTTCCGATAACTTACTTTTAGGCGATGCAAATTGCGACGGAAGAGTTACAATAGCTGATTCAGTTGCTATTTCTCAGTCTTTAGGAAATCCTAATTACGCTCTGTCTGCACAGGGTAAGGACAATGCAGATTGCTGTGATCGAGGCGACGGCGTAAATGCTAATGACGCTAAAGCAATAAGCATGATTGAATCAGGATATATAACTGCTAATGACTTTCCTATAAAAAGCAGTGATTTAAAATAATAAAATTATAAAATCAATACTAATATAGCCGATGCTGATAAAATTTGAAAGCATCGGCTTTTTTGTATATAATTGTCCTATTTATAAATCAACTGATGTGATTTTAGTGAATAAATAAAAATTCGCCAATGGCAAATTTTAATGCAAGGTCTTGACATTACATAAAAATATTGTTATAATAATAAAAAAGGGGCACACTGATAGACGGTCGCTCCCTCACTATAGTTTATAAATAAACCGCTAAGTTTGGAAGACCGGCGGTTTATTTCTTTATGTTCTTGATTACTTCATTAACAGTAACAAGAAGCAGGATAGTGAGAACTAAATATGTAAGTTCCATAACTATCACCTCCCTGCCAGCTTATTTCGCCTGCCCATTAGGGGACGATCAATTAGCTTATGGCGTAAGGAGGGAACAACCGCCTACCGTTTAGAGTATGCCCATGTATTAAATTATACCATAGATATCGAATTTTGTCAATTTATTCATAATTCGCCATTGGCGAATGTTAAAACAATACTTGACAATAATAAGAAAGTGATGTATAATAAAAATGAAACGAAACAAAGTGAAATCCACCGTGATTCACAGTATTAAAAACCCCTAGAGCGGCTATCTCTAGGGGTTTTTGTGCTGTGCTGCCATATTTTACTTCTTTCGACCGTTCAGCCACTTGCATATGTAGTAGTAAATAATATTTGCAACTACGCTTGCTATAACGGAAATAAGAAACGAAACTGTTAAAGTGACTATGTCCACCGCTATCTCCTCCTCTCAACGGTTAAGCAGATCAGAGTTGGCAGCATATAAATTATATCATACTCGACGAATAAAGTCAAAAAAAGGAAGTCCTTGCGTAATTGTGTAAGACTTCCTTTTTTGTAATTCTCCAATGGCGAATTGATCAAAGCTCCAAATCATAACTTTGGCTGTTTTTCTTTTGCGTGGAATTATAAGAGTTAAGTTTCTGCCTGTCAGCTTCGGTTTCCAGTTCAAAGGACTTAACATTG
>ENA-OURQ01002332-OURQ01002332.1-human-gut-metagenome-genome-assembly--contig:-NODE-2332-length-14315-cov-7.017602_pt1 | contig 14315 bp, 10 predicted proteins | sample MGYA00242105_ERZ508999 | MGnify/ENA primary metagenome ERZ508999 (study PRJEB26280, sample SAMEA2338771) | human gut metagenome | biome: human gut; feature: human-associated habitat; material: faeces...
ACATACCTTTGCGATAATGCCTACTGTGTCCTTACCAACTACCGTAATAATTGTTCTTTTCATAATCGCCCTCATTTTCTGCATGAAATCATGCTATTATTTTTATCTATTAAACTACACTTTACTACAATTTGCAACCTCAAGTTCAGCCTATGAACATATTCAGACACAGAAATCATGCTTGCATCATTTTGTGAGCGAATATGTTTCAGGCACCGAGCGCCAAACTATGGAGCAAAGCTAGTCATGAAATGACGCAAAAGCGTGCTATGATGCGGCTCCAACGAATAATGCTGGCTGATGCGCTGCGCATCCGCTACGCAATATTGATCACCGGAGATACATTGCTCCTGTCTGCCACCATCATCCGGAAGTCTTCCGCCCGGTAAGGGTTCTCTCCCATGGTGATTTCCATCCGGACCGCTTCATAGGCTAGCTCCGGAAGATTATTCTCCTTGCTGAGATGTCCCAGCACGATAGCCTGCAGCTTGTCATGCAGGATTCGACAGAGCAGCTTGCCGGAATTTTCATTGGAAAGGTGTCCTCTGTCCCCCAGAATTCTCTGCTTGAGATAATAGGGATAAGGTCCTACCTGCAACATCTTCACATCATGATTCGCTTCCAGCAACAAGGCATCCATTCCCTTCAGGCACTCCACGGTGTAATCATTATAGACTCCTAAATCCGTACAGATTCCTACCTTTTTATCTCCGTAAGCAATACGATAGCCCACCGGCTGTGCCGCATCATGAGAGATTTTCATGGGATTGACAGTCAGATCCTTGATAGTCAGTTTCACATCTTCCTTCACTTCCCGAAACAGGGCTGGATCGATCTTGCCCAGATTCCCCATCTTCTGGATTTCTTCCAGGGTTCCCGTTGTGGCATAGATCGGCACTTCATATTTTCTCGCCATGACACCCAGTCCCGCCACATGATCCATATGTTCGTGGGTCACCAGGATGCCATCCAGATCTCTTCCGGTGAGTCCCAGACTGTTCAGCCCGGCCTCCGCCTTTTTGCCGCTGATTCCCACGTCCACCAGCAGATGCGTGGCCTCTGATCCCACATAAATACAGTTGCCGCTGCTGCCGCTGGCAATACTACATAATCTCATAACTTCTTAATCTCTTTTCTATCTTACTTCTGTCTTACTCTTTGCCGTTTTCCATCTTCGGCATTAATGCATACTAGTGCATGCTTTTCCAGTAGATCTCGATCACATCTCCCTCGTTCAAAGGTTCCATGAACTGTGCCGGGCGTCCATTTAAGTTCGTCACAATGGATCTGCCTGCGGATGCGGAGGATCCCAGATCAAAATCAATATAATCAAACACATCCACAAATACATAGGAAGCCTTACCCTGCATGGTGATGGGGGAATGGTTCACGATCACTGTTAATGGATGCGGTCCCTGTGGTGCCACGCTTTGGCTCTGTGCCGTCTGTTCCACGCTTTCGTACTTTTCGTCCTGCTTCCCGGAAGTCCCCTGCGTTGTCACGGAAGCCGTCCCGTTTTCTGCCGCAGTCTCTGTCCCCTGTGTCATCGCCGCTTCTCCTGCCACAGCCTCTGCCTTCTGCATCACAGGCCCTTCTCCATAAACAGGCTCTTCTCTATAGGCATCCTCTTCTGTGTCCGCATCCGGCAGGTCTGCATAACTCCCTTCCGGCAGCGGGTTCTTCATATCCCAGCTTACGGTAAAATGCTCATAAACTCTGGTATCCGGCTGCGCCGCTGTATCATTGACCTTGATATCCGCACCGAGAAGCACATCCAGAAATTCTGCGATTTCCTTTACAGTATAAGAATTCCGAATCCGAATATCATCGTTCTGGCCGATCCGGTAGAATTCATTCTCTCTGTGACCGTTGACTTCCGCTGTCTTCGGCAGACTGATCTGTTTACCGTTCACATAGACCTGCAGTGCATCCCCCAGTTCAGAGAGTTTTCCCAGCTCCAGCACCGCCGGTTCGCCCTCCGTGGAAGGTGTTACCACAATGCGGTCCCCATTATGTACCTGGGTATACATATCCGCCTCGTCTCCGTTGACCCGGATGACTGCTGCCTCTCCCTGTTCGCCCCGCACCATACGGGTCTTACCATTGACAGTAAACAGAAGGGCTTCCCCTTTTCTGGGGAACAGCTGGTCATTGGGGAACTGCATCTGCATGGCGGCATCTGTCACGGATAATTTGCCGTTATCATAGAGCTTTACCCGCTCTCCGTTGAATTCCACGAAAATAAAATTATTGCTCTGTACATAATAGCTTAAACAGATACCGATAGGTGTTACCATCATGGCATCCTTTCTGGCATTTTCCAGTTCAAATGTAATGGTCTGCATGACTTCCTGTCCCCGGATTGCCACACGTTCCTTCACGATGCCCAGCTTCTCTGCCAGCTTCTCCGTGTAACCGGGCACCATTCCACCGCCGCCTACCACGAACACGGCACTGACCGGTTTGTCCCCGTTCAGTTCTTTGATGGTATCGGATACCAGCTGGGTCATACGTTCGATCTCCGGATCCAGCAGTTCCAGCACTTCGCTGGCTTTGATGGTCTGGGGCAGTCCCATGATATCTTCGTATTCGATAGTCTCCTGGGTTCTGCATTTTCTCTTGATCTGCTCGGCCACCTCGAATTCCACGAGACAATGCTGTACCAGAATATCCGTCAGGCTGTCTCCTGCTACGGGGATCATGCCATAGGCTGTGATGGTTCCCTCTTTGGTAATGGAAATATCACTGGTGCCTGCACCCACGTCCACCAATGCCATATTTAACATACGGAACTTCTCCGGAATTGCTACCTGAATGGCAGCAATAGGCTCCAGTGTCAGATTCGCCACATGCAGGCCAGCCAGTTCTACTGCCTTATACAGACCGTCCACTACATCATCCGGCAGAAACGTGGCGATCAGATCCACTGCAATGTTTTTTGCCTTATGTCCCTCCAGATTACCCATCTGGTAGCCATTCATGTAATACCGCATGGCCGTATAACCCACACAGTAGAATTTCATATCTGTATCCGTATTGCTGTTCTGGAATTCCTCGTAAGCCTTCTCCACGCCCATGGTACACAAGGAATACACATCTTCCTGCGTGATCTCCCGGTCGCTCTCAAAGCTGTGCTCCACATAGGTAGTGACGGTACGCAACACACGGCCTGCAGCTGCGATACATACTTCCGTAAGTTCTCTGCCCAGATCCGCTTCCAGCTGTTCCTTTACCTGGGAAATAGTCTCTCCCACCTTGCCGATGTCATGGATCTGTCCGTCCAGCATGGCTCTGGTCTCATGCTCCTTGGAGCGCTGTGCCAGCACATGGAATTTCCCGCCATTTAAGTATCCTACCGTACCTACGATGCTTCTCGTACCGATATCCAGTCCGAATACCAGCTGTCCTTGTTTTTCTTTTACTCCTTCCATGAATATGCCTCCAGTTTCTGTCTGATCTGTCTGTAGCTGTCTTCCAGACTGTCACTGTTATCAATGACAAAATCACAATGCTGCCGGAATTCTTCCTCCGAAAGCTGTGATGCTATAATCTTTTCTATCTTCTCCGGTGTGTAATTGCGGCTTTCCGAAAGTCTTCTTCTGCGTACATCTTCTCTTGCGTAGATATACCACATTTCATCCACTATATGTTCATACCCGCTCTCGATCAAAAGTGCCGCTTCCACAAAAAACAGTTCCACATCGCCCTTATTCTTTGCCTCTGCCAGACGATCCGCCAGATATTTTTTAACCGCAGGATGAATGATGGCATTCACCTGTTCCAACAGTGTCGGATCTGCAAAAATCTTTGCCGCCATTACCGGCTTATCGATCTGTCCGTCCGGCGCAAGGATTCCGTCTCCCATCAGCGCTACCAGCGCATGATAGCCTTCGGTTCCCGGTTCCTTGACTTTATGCCCGATCTCATCCGCCAGATAGATCTCACATTTATAATGCTGTCCGATATATTTTAAAATCTCTGTTTTCCCGGCACCCACACCGCCGGTAATACCTATAAAACGCATTTATTTCGCCTCATACCAGTTATTGCCCGTGTGCAGATCGATTTCCAGCGTCACCGCCAGATCTGCCGCGGACTTCATATTTTCCGTAAGGATCTCACGGACTCTTGCCTCTTCCTCCCGTGCGGTCTCGACCAACAGTTCGTCATGCACCTGCAGGATCAGACGGGATTTTAACCCTTCCTCTTTCAATGCTTTCCATACCTTGATCATGGCGATCTTGATAATATCCGCCGCCGTTCCCTGAATAGGGGCATTCATGGCCACCCGCTCGCCGAAGGACCGTTGCATGAAATTGGAGGATGACAGTTCCGGGATAGGGCGTCTTCTGCCAAACATGGTCTCCGTATAGCCCTTTTCCTTTGCATCCGCCACCAGTTTGTCGATGAATTCCTTCACCTTCGGGTAAGTGGCAAAATACTGTTCAATGTACTGTGCCGCTTCCTTTTTGCTGATACTCAGATCCTGACTCAGTCCAAAGGAACTGATACCGTAGACGATACCGAAATTGACTGCCTTGGCATTCCGGCGCTGCAGATCCGTGACTTGCTCGAAAGGAGTATGGAATACCTTGGATGCCGTGATCCGGTGAATATCCTCTTCCTGTCTGTAAGCATCAATCAGCTGTTCGTCTCCGGACATATGAGCCAGCACACGCAGTTCGATCTGGGAATAGTCCGCATCCATGAATTCATAGCCTTCTCTGGGGATAAATACCTTGCGGATCTGTCTGCCCAGTTCCATACGCATGGGAATGTTCTGCAGATTCGGCTCTGTAGAGCTGATACGCCCCGTAGCAGTAATGGTCTGATTGAAATTCGTATGGATCCTGCCGTCCTCTTCAATAAAAGCTGCCAGTCCGTCTGCATAGGTGGACTTTAACTTGGTCAGACCTCTGTATTCCAGGATATCTCTTACAATAGGGTAATCCGCCGACAGCTTTTCCAGCACATCCGCAGCTGTGGAATATCCGGTCTTGGTCTTCTTGCCGCCGGGGATCTGCATGGTCTCAAACAGTACCTCGCCCAGCTGCTTGGGGGAATTGATATTGAACTCTGTTCCTGCCTGTGTGTGAATGGACTGTTCCAGTTCCTCAATGCGGGCCACCAGTGCATCCCCATAAGCCTTCAGTTCCTCCCGCTTTACAGCCACACCTTCTTTCTGCATGTCATACAGTACCAGTGAAAGAGGCATCTCCATCTCCTCCATGAGACATTTCATGCCTGCTGCCTCCAGCTTGTCCTTCAGGACTTTTTTGCCTTTCCGGGAGACATAGGCTCCGTAGCACGCATACTCCATGGCTTTCCCGGCGTCCTCGGAAAGCAGTGTCCGGAAATCTCTCTTGCCGAATACTTCCGCTCTGCCCGGGATCAGAATTCCCAGATGCTCCGAAGCAATGGCCTCCATGTCATAATCATTCTTCAGAGGATTCAGCAGATACGCCGCGATCAATACGTCAAAATACTGTTCTGTACTGCTGCGGTCCAGATAGTCATACTGGTGCTTCACATCAAAGGTAGCGATCTGTGTATCCGTACCTGCGGAAAGTTCCTGTAGAGCTTCCGTGATCTCTGCGGTGTCATCCACAGATTCCACCGCTTCCGCAAACAGACTTAACTGCCCTTCCGGTTCCTTTTCATGGGTCAGGGCATAAAATACCGTCTCCTCATCGGACACAGACAATGCCACCCCCAGCAATTCTTCTTTTTTCGTAGTAGCATCCACTGGTTCCGTGATCAGCCACAGGCCGATCTCCTTCTGTTTCTGCGCTTTTTTCAGATATTGTAAAAATTCTTTTTTATCTTCAATCTGTCGGAAGCTTTCTGCGATCTTGCTGTCATTGGCGGCGGCATCTTTTTCAAATCTTCCCAACAAATTTTTGAATTCCAGACGTTTGCACAAGGTATAGGCTTCCGGGGTATAGAACCCCTCTGCTCTGGCCTGTTCGTAATCCAACTGCAATTCGCAGTCGGTCTTGATCGTTGCCAGCGTCTTGCTCAGATCTGCCAGATCCTTATGCTCGATCAGGGATTCCCGGATACTTTTTTTCGAGATTTCTTCCACATGGGCATAAATATTATCCAGAGAACCGTACTCCACCATCAGTGCCTGTGCGGTTTTCTCTCCCACCTTCGGCACTCCTGGAATATTATCGGCGGTATCTCCCATCAGGGCTTTCAGTTCGATAAACTGTAACGGAGTCACCTGATAGGCAGCCAGTACATCTGCGGCATAATAATCCTCGATCTCCGTTCTGCCCTGCTTCGTCTTCGGAATCCGGATCTTGATATGATCCGTGGCAATCTGCAGCAGATCTCTGTCACCGGAGACCAGTGATACTTCCAATCCGGCCTGCTCTGCTTTTTTGGCCAGCGTTCCAAGAATGTCATCTGCTTCCAGTCCCGCCTGCTCCATAATGGTAATATGCATGGCCTTCAGGATTTCCTTCATGACGGGCACCTGCTCCCGCAATTCCTCCGGCATAGGCTTTCTCGTTCCCTTGTAAGCCTCATACATTTTGTGGCGGAAAGTCGGTGCATGAACATCAAAAGCCACTGCCAGATATTCCGGCTTTTCCTCCTCCAGAATTTTAAACATAATATTCAAAAAACCATAAATGGCATTTGTGTGCAGTCCCTCTGCATTACTCAGATCCGGCACTCCGTAGAATGCCCGGTTCAATATACTGTGTCCGTCGATCAATACCAGTTTCTGACTCATACTCTGTCTATCCTATCTTAATTCTGTCCTCTTGATTCTATCAGGTGTCGCTAAGAGATGATCCATCCCAGAAATCCCATAAGAAAAATCACCGTCAGCACTTCCAGTACGGCCCCTGTCTTCAGAAAAGCCATATGAAATCTTACCTTGCGTTTTGCTTCCGCAAGTCTCAGTTCCAGTTCTCTCTGCAGGTCAAAAGCATCGCCGTCTTCCAGACGCTGCATACCTTCCGTTACAAGGAACTGAATCACCAATTCCTCCTTGCAGCCCGGGCATTCCCGCATATGCTCCCCGAATTCCTGCAAGGTCTGAAAATCCAGTTTTCCTGCAATGAAATCAGGAATATTCTTTTCAAATTCTTTGCAATTCATGCTTCCATCCTATTCCAAAACAGTTCTATAGATTGCGTTCCCATATACTCATACACTTCTACTATACAACATCTTGTGTAAAAAGACTAGAAAAATAGTAGCAAGATTCCAGAAAAAAACTCTTGTCAACTTTTTTAATCTATGATAAAATAATCTCTGTTGTGAGTGTTTGAATGCCGGCGTGTCGGAATGGCAGACGAGGCAGACTCAAAATCTGTTGGTGGCAACACCGTATGGGTTCAAGTCCCATTGCCGGCAGTTAGTGCAGAATCGAATCGGTTCTGCGCTTTCTTTTTGTATTTTTGTAACCACATCGCATTTCCTGCTTTTTCTAATTTTTTTCCAATCATCTCCTATGGATTAATTGTTACAAAATTGTTACAATTCATTTGTGCTTAGCTAACACAGACGTAACCGAACACCAGGCAACAGGAAAAGGAGGAAGAAAGTATGTGTTTCAAATTCATTAACTGTTCTCAGTGGTTGAATGCATTCTGCGGCTACTTCAATTTTGGCTGCTAATATCGTTTTCGACGAATAGAGCGTTCCATAGACGCACGAAAAGGCTCTCCTGTTTGGGATGAGCCTTTTCTTATTTCTACACTTTTTCTATGAATTTATACATTTTTACCGATAGTCATAACGGAGGGTGACATCATTGCCCTGTACCTGTACTTTCGCACAGCTTCCGGTGACAATCGGCATCATGGGTGCCAGATGTCCCAGATCCACATCCATGATCACGGGAACATTCTTCTCTCCCGCCACGGCCAGAACTGCCTGGTACTGATCCAGTCCCATCATCTCCTGTCCGAAACACAACGGTCTTCCGATGAGAAAACCTTTGACATACTGAAACCATCCGGCTTCCTCCATCTGCCACATGGCTCTGCGGATGGCAAAAACATTCAGGTCACAGGCTTCCAGGAACCAGATGATTCCGTCCTCTTTATACTTTTCCAGAAAATCCTGTGTTTTATCAAACCGGGTTCCCAGTAGATTCACCAGACAATCCATACAGCCGCCCAGCAACCGACCTGAAAAGCGGATCTCCGGTTCCTTTTCTGCTGTCTGTCTGCCAAGATACTTTTTCAGCACTCTGGATTCCGTGGTGTTATAGGGCAACAGAGGCTGTTCTTCATTTTTCAGAGACTCCTTTTCCCACTTGTCATATCCATGCACCTCTTTGGTCTCTCCGGTCAATATTCCGAAGGCATCTTTCAGGGATGCATGCCAGGGCTCCATGCCAAAGGCGGCCGCGCAGGGGCCGTAGACGGAGGCGGTATCACAGATGGTTGCCAGCAGATAGGTCATGTTGGTATTGTCAGAATACCCCAGATACCACTTGGGCTCTGCTGCCTGCAGACGCTCAAAATCCACATGGCTCATGGTCTCGCACATCAGTTCTCCGCCACCGCAGGAGATCAGACAGTCATTTTCCGGGCTGCAATAGTAATCCGTCAGCTCCTGCCCGCATTTTTCAGGGGTGTTACTGATACCGATGCCCTCTCCGGCATAACAGTTGGGGCCTAATTGTAACTGATAGCCCATTTCCCGGAATTTCTTCTGGGCATTGCCAAAGGCAGTGTAATAGGGTTCTATCTGACAGCCAAAAGAAGGGGCCACAAATCCAATGGTCCCTCCCCGCTGTATATGTTTCGGATATTTCATTGCTTCGTATCCTCCTATATCGCCCATTCGCATTCCGGGCTATCGCCCTTCTTGCTCATGTTCGTTCACTTCCCTCATAGGAGGTCTGCTTTGCCTGCAAGCAGTCACGCCAACCTCCTATGGGTAAGTGTTATGCGTCAAAATTAATCTTATTATAAATATCGAAACAGTCAAAGGTTGCAAAATAATCCTTCGGTGTCTCGGCACGGCGGATCAGTTCCACGCTGCCGTCCTCCTTCAGCAGAAGCTCTGCGGATTTCAGCTTACCGTTGTAATTGTAACCCATGGCAAAACCGTGTGCACCGGTATCGTGGATGGCAATATAGTCACCGATATCGATCTTTGGCAGCATCCGGTCGATGGCGAATTTGTCGTTGTTCTCGCACAGGGAACCGGTCACATCGTACTTGTGGTCGCAGGGCTCGTTTTCCTTGCCCAGTACAGTGATGTGATGGTAAGCGCCGTACATGGCGGGACGCATCAGGTTCACGGCACAGGCATCCACACCGATGTATTCCTTATGAGTATGCTTCTCATGGATGACCTGGGTCACCAGATGTCCGTAAGGTGCCATCATATAACGACCAAGCTCTGTGTAGATTGCCACATCACCCATGCCTGCCGGTACCAGAACTTCCTCATATACCTTACGCACGCCTTCGCCGATGACTCTGATGTCGTTGGGTTCCTGATCCGGACGGTAAGGAATACCGATACCACCGGACAGATTGATGAAGGTAATGTGTACGCCGGTCTCCTCTTTCAGCTTTACTGCCAGTTCGAACAGTTCTCTTGCCAGAGTGGGATAATAGTCATTCGTTACCGTGTTACTGGCCAGAAAAGAATGGATACCAAAATTCTCCACACCCTTTGCCTTCAGGATCTTATATCCCTCAAACATCTGCTCCGTGGTGAAACCGTATTTAGCATCGCCCGGATTGTCCATGATGTTATTGCTGATGGAAAAATATCCGCCGGGATTGTAACGGCAGCTCAGGGTCTTGGGCAGATAACCGATGGTCTTCTCCAGGAAATCGATATGGGTGATGTCATCCAGATTGATGGTGGCACCGATTTTTGCCGCATATTCGAATTCATGGGCCGGGGTATCGTTGGAGGAGAACATAATGTCCTCTCCCTTTACCCCCATAGCATTGCTGAGCATCAGCTCTGTCAGAGAGGAGCAGTCACATCCACAGCCGTAATCTCTTAAGATGTTGATCAGAAAAGGGTTGGGAGTCGCCTTTACCGCAAAGAACTCCTTGTAGCCCTTGTTCCACGCAAAAGCTTCCTTCAGCGCCTTCGCATTCTCCCGGATTCCCTTTTCATCATAGATATGAAACGGTGTGGGATATTTTTCTGCGATCTTTTCGATCATTTCTTTGGTAACAAATGCCTTTTTTTCCATAAGTATCTCCTCTGCATCTATCTTATTTACAGTAACGCGCTTCTCATCTCTTCCGGAGTCAGAGTGCTCAGATAAGCAGGTGCCACATCAAATACGGTCTTGCAGCCCTTCTGGCCTTCCTGATTCATGCGGTAAGCAGCTCTTGCATAAGCGGTCAGTACGCAGGAAGTGAACTCCGGGTTGGAATCCAGCTTTAAGCTGTACTCGATCACATGGTTGTGCTCACCGTTTAATCCGGTCTTGCCGGTACGCAGTACAAATCCGCCGTGAGGGATACCTGCGTGATCTCTCTGCAGTTCTTCCTCAGTGATGAAATGTACAGTAGTATCATAATCTGCAAAATAGTTGGGCATGGTCTTGATCTGCTCTTCGATCTGTGCCTTGTCTGCGCCCTCTTCCGCTACCACAAAGCACTCTCTGGTATGCTTCTGTCTGGTGGTCAGAACCGGATTCTCACAGTTTCTGACAGCTTCCAGTGCGGACTCTACGGGAATGGTATACTGCTTGGCATCCTTGACACCGGGGATACGACGGATGGCATCGGAATGTCCCTGGCTGACACCCTTACCCCAGAAGGTATAATCGCTGCCGTCTCTTAAAATGGCATTGGCATACAGTCTGTTCAGGGAGAACATACCGGGATCCCAGCCTACGGAAATCATGGCTACCTTGCCGCCCTCTTTTGCTGCAGCATCTACCTGTGCGAAATGCTCGGGGATCTTCGCATGGGTATCAAAGCTGTCTACCACGTTGAAATATTTTGCATACTCTGCGGTCTGTTTGGGCAGATCGGTTGCGGAGCCTCCACACAGCACCAGGACATCGATCTTGTCCTGCATGGACAGTAACTGATCTACATTATAAACCTTCACATCTGTTAAAGTCTTTACTGTAGCAGGATCTCTTCTGGTAAATACGGCTACCAGCTCCATGTCATCATTCTGCTTTACTGCACATTCCATTCCTTTTCCTAAGTTACCATAACCTAAAATTGCGACTCTGATACTCATTTTTCTATCCCTTTCTATTTTATCCTATTTATGAGAACGCTGCGGCCGTTTCCACCCGGCAAAAGCGTTTTCTACATAATTATTGCTCACCCTGCTTCAACCGAATGAGGGCGATCTCGTTGCGCATGGCATCCTTGAAGACTCTGACAAAATTCTTCTGGCCACTGTAAAGGCAGGTATCACTGCTCTTTCCCGTCACCGTACCGGTGAGAATGTACTCGGAATCTATGATGAGACGGATCTGATCCATCTGCTGTTCCTCTTCCTTAGGCTCTCTGAAATGCTCCGGCACCAGGTATTCTATGATCCCGGCCTTTAATTCCGCATCTTCCGGAAAAGGTTCTCTGTTGTCTTCTGAAATCAGCACCACTTTTTTCTGTGCCCGGACCAGCTCCCTGATCTCCTCCGACCATTGCTCCAGGAATTCACCTGTTGCGGAAAAATAAATACGCTTCTCGGCACCCAGAAGCATGTGCCGGATCTTGTCACAGATGTGGTCATAGCCTTCGATGGTGATATAGCCTTCTCTAGGTAAATTTTTCCTGGGGCCATCCGCCACCAGACGTTCTTTTGCTTTCCGCAGATACCGGATCCGGTTATCACAGAACTCGGATAATGCTACAGCCAGATATTTTGAGGAGGTTCCTTCGATCACATAAGCAGCTCCATGCTCCACCAACGATGCCAGTCCATTATAGACATTGGATCTGGAAATCCCCGTCAGCTTCGCCACCTCATAGCCTGTCAGTTCTTCATTTTGAAGAAGACACAGGTAAATGACAGCCTCCTGCCTGCTCAGTCCGAACAGGATAAGTTGTTCTATGATTGCCGCTTCTTCCATAGGTACTCCTTTTAGTGGTTCTTTACAGGAACACTATAGTAAGGATTCCTTGTTTTGTCAATAGGGGAAATACTTATTGAGAAAAGATGTCAGTAAAGAAATAGAAAGTGATGCCATTCCTCCGGGAGTTCTGTTTGTATTAAAAACGCCCTTTTTTGCTAAAAAAATACAAAAACAGGAGATTTTGGCCTTTTATAAGAGCTTATTTTCGCTAAAATGGGAAAAATAATAAAATCAGTACAAAAAATGTTTGATTTAGAAGATTTTTTGTACTGATTTTGCTATTTTGATGCGATTTGCACCAAAACAATAGAAATGCCTATGACGTACAGATATTATGAGAAAATATAGAACGCCTGCAGCGGATGGAATGTCCTTCCGAGAATGTTTGCCGGACGATGGTGATATTTTCTCGACCGCTATATCACTTTTCGTCAGAAAATTCCCTCCGGGAGACCTGACACCCCGGAAGGATGTTCCATCTGCTGCGTGCGTTCGTGGGGGTTATGGCAACCCTACGTTACGAACCATGCACTCAATTTATTCCTGACTGTTGATATAGTTGATCAGTCCCTCTGCGGCGATAATCTTCTGCATGAACTCGGGGAACGCCTGTCCCTGGAAGCTTTCGCCTGTGGTAAGATCTTGGATCACTCCGGTATTGAAATCTATCTCGACTTCATCGCCGTTTTGAATCTTCCGGGATGCCTCGGGACACTCAATGATGGGCAGTCCGATGTTAATGGCATTGCGGTAGAAGATTCTGGCGAAGGTCTCTGCGATGACACAGCTGACACCTGCAGCCTTGATGGCGATGGGGGCATGCTCTCTGGATGAGCCGCAGCCGAAGTTTTTCTCCGCTACGATGATGTCACCCTTTTTTACATTTTTAATAAAGTCCTTGTCAATATCCTCCATGCAGTGAGTGGCCAGTTCTGCAGGATCGGAGGAATTCAGATATCTTGCGGGAATAATAACGTCAGTATCCACGTTATCTCCGAATTTGAAAACTATTCCTTTTGCGTTGTTCATTTTCCGTTACCTTTCTATTACAAATGTTTCAAATATTTTTCCTGTTCCAATATATCTCTTACTTTTCCATGCAGGCAGCCACAGGATTCCACAATCCCTTACTTGCCTGCCCGCATCTTGCTTTTTCCTGCAGCTTACTCCAGTTCGCAGGGACAGGATATCTTGCCGGTGATGGCGCTGGCTGCCGCTACTGCGGGACTTGCCAGATAGATCTCGGATTTTACATGTCCCATACGTCCGACAAAGTTACGATTGGTCGTGGAGACACATCTCTCGCCTTCTGCCAGGATACCCATGTATCCACCAAGGCAGGGTCCACAGGTAGGAGTGCTTACGACTGCTCCCGCTTCAATAAAGGTCTTCAGAAGTCCCTCTTCCATGGCCTGCATATAGATGGACTGGGTGGCAGGAATTACGATGCAGCGCATGCCTTTCGCCACATGTCTGCCCTTGAGTACCTTTGCTGCGGTGCGCAGATCGTCAATACGTCCGTTGGTGCAGGAACCGATGACTACCTGGTCGATGGCAATGGCGTCCATCTCGTGGATCTCATCGATGGTATGTGTATTCTCCGGCAGATGAGGGAAGGCCACGGTAGGCCGTAAAGTGCTTAAGTCAATGGTATACTCCGCATCATACTGTGCATCCGGGTCTGCTTCGAATACTTTATAGGGACGCTTGGAGTGTTCTTCCATATAAGCAATAGCTTTCTCATCCACAGGGAAAATACCATTCTTGCCACCGGCCTCAATGGCCATATTGGCAATGGTGAAACGGTCATCCATGGACAGATTGGCGATACCGTCCCCTACAAATTCCATAGACTTGTACAGTGCACCGTCCACACCGATCATGCCGATGATATGTAAGATCACATCCTTACCACTGACCCATTCTGCGGGTTTGCCGATCAGATTGAATTTGATTGCTGCAGGTACTTTGAACCATGCCTTACCGGTAGCCATACCGGCTGCCATATCCGTGCTTCCCACACCGGTGGAAAATGCTCCCAAAGCACCGTAAGTACAGGTATGGGAATCTGCACCGATGATCACATCTCCGGCTACAGTAAGTCCTTTCTCCGGAAGCAGGGCATGCTCGATACCCATCTCTCCCACTTCGAAATAATTGGTGATCTCATTGCGTCTTGCAAACTCACGGACACATTTGCAGTGCTCCGCAGACTTAATATCCTTATTGGGAACAAAATGATCCGGTACCAGTGCGATCTTATCCTTAT
>ENA-OURQ01002335-OURQ01002335.1-human-gut-metagenome-genome-assembly--contig:-NODE-2335-length-14308-cov-4.387568_pt1 | contig 14308 bp, 10 predicted proteins | sample MGYA00242105_ERZ508999 | MGnify/ENA primary metagenome ERZ508999 (study PRJEB26280, sample SAMEA2338771) | human gut metagenome | biome: human gut; feature: human-associated habitat; material: faeces...
TTATTTGCTATGTCCTTTGTTTCTTGGTTGTCTAAAATTTCTTTTTTTCAAACTTCTTCTCCTTTTCTCGCTTCTTTTACTCGTTCAATCTCATCCAATACGAGTTTTTTATATTCTTCACGAAGTTTATCAAGATCTTCATATTTATTTAAATCTAACTTCTCTACCATCGTTTCATCGACTTTGCCCGGATTTTCCGTAATGCTCTTTGCCGCACGTCCTGCGAACACAAGACTTTCCAGGAGAGAATTGCTTGCCAGACGATTGGCGCCGTGAACACCATTGCAGCTTGTCTCACCAATCGCATATAAATGTTCTGCCGATGTCCTGCTTTTTTCCGAATCAACCCAGATGCCGCCCATAAAATAATGCTGTGCCGGTACAACCGGAATCGGATCTTTGGTCACATCGTAACCTTCCTCCAGACATCTCCGGTATATATTCGGAAAATGTCCCTTGATTTCCTCTTCCTTGATCGGTGCCAGACTCAGACGAACATACGGCATATCATCTTTCTTCATCTGCTCATATTCTTTCTTCGTCAAAAGATCTCTCGGCAGAAGTTCATTGACAAAGCGATTTCCATTTTTATCCAGAAGAATCGCCCCCTCTCCGCGGACCGATTCTGAGATCAAAAACCGTCGTCCCGGCTTTTTCGAATACAATGTCGTCGGATGGATCTGTATGTAGTCAATATTTTCCAATTGAATATCATGTGACAGAGCAATTGCCAGGGCATCCCCCGTCAAATGGCGAAAATTGGTCGAATGTTCATAAAGACCGCCCAGACCACCGCAGGCAAGCACCGTATCTTCCGCCTCGATCACCTGCTTTGTGCCCGCTTTATCGACGGTAACTGCCCCCGCACAAGTCTTTCCATCCGTGAGCAGATCGATCATCGTCGTATACTCCAGCAGCTTCACATTTTTGCACTTTTTCACCGCCGCCAGCAATTTACTTGTGATTTCTTTTCCTGTGATGTCTTCATGAAAGACAATGCGGTGCGTCGAATGTCCCCCCTCTCTTGTATATAGAAGTTTTCCATTCTCCTGCTCAAATTCCACCCCATATCCAATCAGTTCTTTCACAATATTCTGCGAAGACCGGATCATAATATCCACCGATTCTTTTCGGTTTTTATAATGGCCGACCCGCATCGTATCCTCAAAATAACTATCATAGTCATCCTCAGATTTCAACACGCACATCCCGCCTTGTGCCAAAAAAGAATCGCTGCTTTCGGCATCTTCTTTCGTAATGATGACAATCTGTTTTTCTTTCGGAAGTTTCAGAGCACAATATAATCCTGCTGCCCCGCTTCCCACGATCAAAATATCTGTTTTTATTTTCTTTACATTATTGCGTTCAGTCATCTAAAAACCTCATTTCTGATACCTATATAGTAATAAATAGCGTCAGATGAAATAGGTTCAAATGACGCTATCATTTTCTAATATTATCACAAATCATGGCATATGACAAGCCGGAAATTATTTCTGTGCGGTCTTTCCTGCTTCCAAAATGCTGTCATAGCACGGCTTCTTTTCCATATCATCGGTAAACAAAAGCGGATAGCTGGTTTCCCCTTTGGAACCACTAAGCCAGGACTCGCCATCTTTCAATCCCCAAAATGTCACAGAAGTAATGTTCGCCTTTCCTTCCCTTTTCATTTTGGTAATCACATCGAAAAATTCTTTGTAACGCTCTGCCTGCTTTTTCAATCCCTCTTCGGAATCATCGGTATTGTGCATGTCAATTTCTGTCAATTGAATCTCGATGCCATCGATTGAGGCATATTTTTCGAGTGCCGTCTCAAACAGATCAACGGATGGAAAATCCATATCCCAATGGCTTTGCATGCCCACACCATCAAGTAGGCCGGCATCGTAAAGTTCTACTACTTTCGCGTACAAAAGATCTCGTTTCTGTGCTATATACTCGTTATAATCGTTGAGGAAAAGTTTGGTTCCCTCCTCGGCATATTTTCTTGCAAATGTAAACGCATCCTTAATATATGAAAAATCGCCATAGGTCTCATACCACATAATTTCCGTGCGGTAATTTCCGTCGTCGCCGACTGCCTCATTGACGACATCCCAGGCATATACCAAACCCGGGTAATTTTCTTTACAATAGGTAAGAACTTGCTTAATATAACTTTCCATGCGCTTCTTCATCGTTGCCTTATCCACATACCCCTTTGACGGATCATATTTCTTGGAAAAGAACCACTCCGGTGTCTGACTATACCACACCAAAGTATGTCCACGAAGCGGAATCCCCGCTTCCTGGGCTGCCTTCAACGCCTTTTCCAACGTTTCTTCTTTGATCACCGGCATTCCGTCTTTGCTCTTCTCGGACCCATCCCAGTCCAAAAGACTTTCCGGTTTCATTTCATTTTCCATCGTAATGCTGTTAAAATTTTCCTTTATTTGGGCAACTCGGTCTTCTTCACTCAGATACCCGGATGTCGTCGTCACACCCACTTTAAAATCGCCGTCAAAAGCTTCTTTCAACGTTTTCGCCTCGCTTTTCGAATCCGTAACTGCCGATGCTGTCACTGCCGCTGTCGTCGGCTGATTTTTCGTCTCTTTCTGCTCACTCTGTCCACATCCGGTCAGGCACAATGCCAGCCCCAATGCTGCGTATACACCAATACTCCATTTTCTAAGTCTCATAACTACCTCCTGTTTTTGCATCTCGTTAATGAAAATATTATATAGTTTTTATGTAAAATAACTTCTATAGTATAGCATACTTTTCCTTTTTTTGCAATCGTTCTTGCATATTTCTGTGTTTATTGATATAATATTTTGAGGTACAGTGCAATGCAGAAATGCAGGAAAGGATATTAGTATGAGTAAAATAATTCTAACCGGAGACCGTCCTACCGGCAGACTTCATGTCGGACATTATGTCGGCTCCTTAAAACGCCGCGTCGAGCTTCAAAACTCGGGCGAATATGATTCAGTATATATTATGATTGCAGATGCGCAGGCTTTAACAGATAACTTTGACAATCCGGACAAAGTACGCAGCAACATCTCTGAGGTTGCCTTGGACTACATGTCCTGCGGATTGGATCCGGCAAAATCTACGTTATTTGTTCAATCCTATATCTCTGAATTGACAGAATTGACTTTTTATTATGCCAATCTTGTAACGGTTTCGCGTTTAAAACGAAATCCTACCGTAAAAAGTGAAATTCAGCTCCGCGGATTTAATTCCAGTATCCCTGTCGGATTTTTTACCTATCCGATCAGTCAGGCAGCCGATATCACAGCTTTTAAAGCAAATGTCGTGCCTGTGGGCGAGGACCAGCTCCCAATGCTGGAACAGGCTCGCGAGATCGTGCATAGTTTTAACAGTATTTACGGAGAAGAAGTTCTCGTTATGCCAAAAGCATTTCTCCCAAATAATCAGGCTTGTATGCGCCTTCCGGGAACCGATGGAAAAGCAAAAATGAGTAAATCTCTTGGCAACTGCATCTATCTTTCGGACAACCCAGACGATATCCGCAAAAAGGTCATGAGTATGTACACCGATCCGGATCACATCCGCATCGAAGATCCCGGAAAACTCGAAGGGAACACGGTATTTACTTATCTGGATGCCTTTTGTAACGACGCTCACTTCGAACATCATCTTCCGGAATATGCCAACCTTCAGGAACTGAAAGATCACTATACCAAAGGTGGGCTCGGCGATGTCAAAGTGAAGAAGTTCCTCTATGCCGTTTTGATGGAAGAACTCGAGCCAATCCAGGCACGCCGCCATGAATTGGAAAAAGACATTCCGGCTGTCATGGAAATTCTCCGCGAGGGCAGTGTAAAGGCACGTGAGGTCGCAGCGCAGACACTTTCGGAAGTAAAACATGCGATGAAGATTGATTATTTTGAATAGTTATAAAAAATAATACAAAAATGGCCGATCAGTCTGAAAAACTGAACGGTCATTTTTATACCTGCACACTATTGATCCCTCACCAACCATTACGAAGAAATCTCGCAGCGTGTAACTTTTCCTTTTTTCACTCTAATTTCCAATCCAAGATGAACTTTCAACAAATCCTTGAATTCCGCTTTTGAAAGCCATTTTCCGATCATCGGATCGGAACCGCCATAATTTGGATCCCAATATTTAGTCTTATTCGTAAGAATAAATACCTTCTTCTTTTTTATCTTTTTTTCTCCCACATATAGTGGTGCTTTTACAACAAGTTTATTACCTTTGACCTTTGCCTGTGCAGAATCGTACACCCAATACTTTTGAGTCTTTGCCTGCACATAACTGCCACTCGCGATTCCCGTACTCAAAAGAGCTAGCACCAGTAACATAGCAATCAAAACACGTTTCATACTCTTTTTCCTCCTTTTATTTGCCTTAATTTTACTCGCATTATTAATGTATCATGATACATTAAACTGTGCAAGCAGAAATTTACCAATCTCCAACAACAAGATTACGTCTTTCTAAGCAGTAACCACAGAATTGTTTTTTATTTCTTCCACAACATCCATGATCTTTTTCGCTGTTTCCATATCATCTTTAAACAACGTCACAATACTTCCCACACTTCGAAATGGCTCATCCTGAAGCACTTTGCGGTCTTCTATATTTCCATTTCTAGAAATATAATCTACCAACAACCGAACAAACCGAATTTGATTAATATTCAAACGTTCTTCCGTCAAGAACTCGCTAAATGCCTCATTTACCGCTTCGGTGTCAACGCCTACAATTTTTCTAACCAACATTCCAATCGGAGTATCTCCGTATTCTTTTTGATAGTCTTCCCGGCTTCCCAACTCGTGCCAGAGAATCTCTTCCAGCGAATGCAGATCTTCTTTTGTCAGTTTCTTATTACTCCGAAGTTTGTACACTGCAATATTAGTTTTATGTTCTTTCAGGTAATATTCTACGTTTTTACGATAGTTTTCCAAATTATTTACCGCATAGATGGGGTCACCCTTTTTCTCTTCAATAATCTTGTCCTCTACATCAACATAAAAAGACTTTGTATTTATCTTATCCAAAAAACGGATAAGTTCACGCAGCACCTCTCTTACCCGATCAAGCTGCATAACATCTGCCTGCTGCCAAAACTCTACAGTCTGCACTCTGGAAAGCAATGGCAACTGTGCCTTCACCTGCGGTATCCCTGTTTTTTTCTCTAATGCTGCCGCTGTAGTTACCACCGTATTTACCTGAGACTGTACATTTTTACTTTGTAACACGCCAAGTTCAATGCTATACAACAAATAGTCAAATCGTCGTGCAAGTTCATCCTCTTTTTCCGGCATGACAAGAGGCGCAATGTGCTCTTTTACCATCCTCATCTGTTCTGACTCGATCGAATCCCAGGCTTTTTTCTGTCGAAACATCTCAACGAAACGCAGATGATTTTTCACTCGGAAACTAGTCGTATCCAATTCAATTACTGTGTGATGTAATTCATCCACAAGATCTCTTCTATAATTTACATATTCTTCCTGTTTAGCAAAAACCGGTGCCTGTAATTCCCGCGCAATGCCCGTTTTTACATTAAATATTTTCTCACTTAATGCTGCCGGCACTCCCGTTTCTTTTCCATTCGTTTTGACACTGAAAAATTCGAAATTATTACAAAAATCAAAGATTAAAAAGCTCTCTTTATCCTGTCCTTCGCCAAACAGATTCGGGCATAACCTCGTACCTCGTCCAATCATCTGCCAAAACTTGCTATAACTTCGGATCTTTTTAAAGAAAACTAAATTTAAAATCTCAGGGATGTCAATTCCGGTATCCAGCATATCAACAGAAACAGCAATCTGCGGATATTTTTCTTTTGAGCTGAAATCATCAATCAAGGTATCTACATATTTAATGCTGTAGTCAATTTGCTTGATAAAATCGCCACCAAATTCTGGAAACATCACATGAAATCGCTCCACAATTATTTTGGCATGTTCACTATTTTTAGCAAAAACAATCGTTTTTCCCAGCTTATCACCGCCCTCTACTTTTAAGCCATTTTTCATCAGTTCAATAAGTACCTTATCAATCGTATCCAGATTGAAGAGCCAGTTATTGATTGCGGATGCCTCAATATCAAGCGGAGTATCTCCTTCTTCTATTCCAAAACTTTCTTCAAAGGATTCTTTCTCTTCTTCTGAAAGTTCATTATATCGAATTCCATCCTCCATTATTTTCGTCTTATACTCCAATGTTGAATAGGAAACCAGATATTTTTCTTTTACCGCCTGCTCCAATTCATAATCATACGTTGGATTTCCATTTTCCAAATCAAACACACGATATGTATTTTTTCCAACATCATCTTTTGGTGTCGCCGTCATCCCGAGGATATAGGCATCAAAATAGTCAAATATCTCTTGATATTTTTTATAAATAGACCGATGTGCTTCATCAATGATAATGAGATCAAAATGGGCCGGAGAAAACATCCGGCTTCCATCTTTCCGCTTTTTCTCATCAATCGCATTCATCATCGTAGGATAGGTACTGAATATCATGCGCGAAGCTTCCGGATCTTCCTTATTGTCTAACAAATTACAACAAGAAAGCCCCGGAAGCAGGTTACTGTAATTATTTTTCGCCTGTTTAACCAATGCTTTTCGATCTGCTAAAAACAATATATTTTTCACATAATTGTGTCTGCGAAGGACATCTACAATACTTATACTGACGCGGGTTTTTCCCGATCCCGTCGCCTGTACAATAAGCATTTTTCTATGTTTTTTTGCAATGGCATCACACACTGCCGTCACCGCTTCCTTTTGATACGGCCGGTTCGTAATTTCATCGCTAATCTCCAGATTTTCAAGTGGTTTCCTGGTTTTTCGACGATCTATTTCAAGTTGTAATTCTTCCTGTGTGAAAAATCCTGCCACTCGGCGCTTGGCAAAACCAGCATAATCATTTGTATAATACGTCTCAAACCCATTTGTTGTAAAAATCAACGGCCGTACCCCATACTGATTTTGCAAACAATCCGCATACAACTTTGCCTGCTGACTTCCCACAATCGGATCCACAGAGGCTCTTTTCGCTTCTACAACGGCCAACGGAATACGGTCTTTCCCATACAAGACATAATCAACATACCCTTTTCCTGTTGCATTTGGCATACCTTGCACTTCTACTTCTTCCATACAATTTTTTCCAATCGCCCAGCCAGCCTCTTCTAATTCCACATCAATATATTTTTTCCGTGTTAATTCCTCACTCATTTCATTGATGGTAAAATTACGACTCTGAATATTTTGCTGTTTAATCTTTGCCATTTGCTCTCGAAGTTCTTCATTTTCTTTAATCATATCTTCAAGTTTTCGGTCTTTACTACTCATTTTATCATACATTTTCTGCAGTTCTTCCGAGCTCATCCGCTTGTCTTCACCACTCGGCAAAATCGACTCATCAAACTGCTTGTCCTTGTACACACGTGAATAGCTGTAATCAATCCAGTCACAAAACTCAAACAAATCACGAAGTGATACAATGGCATCATCTCGTGTTATCTTTTTATTGGTATGTACCGCCTTATTTCCCAGCCAAATAACATATTTGAGCATCGGAAATAAACGCGGCTCAATGATACTCCGAAATGTCCTTTCATGTATCAGCGAAGAGATATTATCCTGATACGGCAGTTTCAATTCGTTGTCAAAAGTGAACACAAAACGAACCGCTAATTCCAATGCTCTTCGTGACAAAATAGCACACGTAGAAGGCGAAACAACCAAACTCTGTTCCGCTTCTTTGGCTTCCTTTGCAAATTCATCATAAATTCCCGTTAAAAACTCAAAATTAGAACTCATATGCTTCCTCCCTTATTTTCCCAGTCCCACCACACCCATGCAAGTACAAGATCTGTTTGAGACTGTATCTAGTTTTTTATTTTCACATCTGTATTTGATGCTTATATATTTGCAGCAAGTTTTTTATTACAAGTTTTGATTTGTGGACTTGATGGGCGAACTCTCTGAAAGCTAACTGTGTGGCCATCGGCGGTAAGCAGATCTCAAGTTTCCTGATATCGCCAAGTGCGATAAACTTTTGTGTTCCACCTCTGATTCTGCTTATTACAGCACGATCAAAATAATCTGACTGCAACAGTGCTCTTACAAAGATATTGATTACCTTTGAATCATCATAGAACTTGATGAGAGCAACATTTTTAATTGCAAATTCTGCGTCAACATCAACAATAACGGGCTTACCAACAGTGCCAATCATCGGCATCAGGATGTCTCCGAAATCCACTTTAGAGCGTTCGTTAATCTTTTTGTAATCTTCTTCGCAGATGAGACTACAATCGGTAAAATCGATTCTTCCACTCGTTACATTTTTTGATGTTACAAGCGGATAACCCTCTGTGAAATATTTGGGAGAATCATGAGTTCCGTCTCTGACATCACAGACGGAACCAAGATTAACCTTTTCCCACCCGTTGGGATTTAGAGCTGGATCACCAAACAGCTCGACAAATCGGGCTTGAATTAATTCGTCTAGTTTTTGAAGTTGCTTTTTTCTGCCACTTATAATTTTAGAAGTCTTTTCTAATCTCTCCGCAATTTCTTTTTGTCTCACAAATGAGGGAAATGGAATTTTTGTATTGTCAAAGTCCTTTTTTATTACATGCTTCATTGTTGCACCATGTGATTTTCTAGAAAGTTCTTCCAGTTTATACTTAACAGCATAAACAAAATATTTTTTGCTAACATCTACTTCCTTATCAAATACAACTTTGAAAATATGCTGATTTAAAAGTGCTTTTCCACGTTTCCATTCATACACTCCTAAACTTGCAGACCACGATATAAGAATATCACCATTGTTAATTTCAATCTTTTTAGGATAGTCACCATCATAAAATCCTAAATCATATGTATTTCCAGTTAAATCCTGAATTCTTATTATGGGCAATCCATAATCTCCTCTATCATCTGGCTTAAAAGCATATCCATTTACATACGTGGCAATATCACCAAGTTTCACCATATTCATTCCATCTTCCCATGCCGACTTTTTAATTTCTTCTTGCATTTCGAACATATGTTTGATATAATATATTTAAGGTGTTACCATAAACGGTAGGCGGTTAGCCTCTTCCAGAGAGTTTTAGCTCTGTTTACATAGAAATCCCTTTGGGGAAATCCATCGGAGGAGGTACGTGCTCATGCTCACGATCGAAGGATTCATAGCTGTTATCAGCCTGTGCCTGACGTGTTTTAGTCTTGGCTATTCTTTCGGTACGAGAGATAGCAGGACACAAAAATGACCGCCCCTAGTCTGGAAAACTGAGCGGTCATTTTTGACTTACTAATTTTATCAGGCTAACCGTCTATCGGTAGCACCTTTCTAACTATTATAATAGCATCTGACCGCTTTTATGTCAATCCAATATTCTGTTCTGCAAGATCACTACAAATTAAAATTTGTCTAAGCCATGTATTTCTGATGAGAAGATTTAACATTGCTTTGATTTACCATAGCATATTGCATCGTCGTATCAATTTGAGAATGCCCCAAAATTCGCTGTACCTGTTCTATCGGCATGCCTTTATCAATTGCCCTGGTAGCCATCGTCCGCCTAAATTTATGAGGATGAATCCTATCCAGTTCCAGACTTCGTCCAAGCTGCCTGAGCCGTATCTCCACACCACTTATTTTCAAGCGGTCATGCGGAGAATCTAATGTTACAAATAATGCTGAATTTTGGTCGTTTCTACTTAATATGTACTCCTTTAAATGCACTTTGGCTTTCGCATCAAAATATACCTTTCTCTCCTTGTCTCCTTTCCCATACACGACACATTCTCTGCCTTCCAGATCAATGTCATCAATATTCAAATTTACCAATTCTCCAACTCTTATGCCGGTAGAATACAATAAATCAATCATTGCCAAATCACGAATTTCTTTACAATTATCACGAAGTTTTTCTATTCCTTCATCGGTGATAACATTTTTCACCACCGTCTTCGTTTTAATTTTGTGGATTCTTCTCATCGGGCTTTTCAGAATATAATCCTCTTCTTCCAACCACGAAAAGAAACTCGATATATTTCTACGAATGTTGTCAATTGTAACATTTGAACATCCATTTATCTTTTGATAATCCGCTAAATAAGCGCGTATTTCTTCCGTTGTAATTTTTCTAACTTCCGTATCTGTCTGTTTAAGCAAATGTTCAACCGTAACGGCATAATATTGAATTGTGCGTTCCGAACACCCCTCAATCTTCTTGGCATCTAAAAACATTTTCAAAAATTCTTCATTTGTGATGTGTTTTTTATCTAATTCATTTTCTGAAAATGTTTTCAGAACTACTTCCTGCAGTTTTTTCATCTGAGGAATTGACAGATAGGCTGACATCTCATTAAGTATTGTTACAATTTTTTCTTCCATGTTGGTATACTCCTTTCAAGTGTACCAACATCCTGCAACCAATAAAATGTAAAATATTCAAACAGTTTTCCCACTGATAATTACCTATTTTAGCCAAAATATTGTTGCATTAATGAATCAAACAATAATTGCGTTTTTTCAAGTGCTTTTTGAATTTCAACTTTTGATTTGTTGACTTGGTTGACAAAAGCAGCAAATTGGTTTTGGAGTTCGATGGGTGGGACAGGTACAACTAAATTAAGAATATCTTTATTGGATATATTAGCCTGACGAACTCCCCTACTAATACCAGTAAGTCTTTTCTTAATCTGCTCAAATTTAAGCAAGTGTGACAAATAATATTTATCTAATCCTTCTTTAATTTCGAGCTTTGCGTTTCTCTGATTAAGATAATACATTTCGTAATCATTGCCTAATATACATACATTTCCATAATCATCCTTACCAACAGTCCCTGTTAGCGACATAACTAAATCACCTGGATACATAGCATATCGTTCAAGATTATCATCTTCTTTCCAATAAACCAAATTAACCGGTTTGAAAAAACCTGCATTTATATTCCCAATTCTAAGAATTGGAATTCCACTTATCTCATCAAACTGATTGCTCTTGAATGCATACCCTCCAACTACATTTAATTTCTCAGATAATGCAAATTCATCCCAACCTTTTAAATTGGTAGTAGGCTCACCAAACATCTCGACAAATCGGGCTTGGATTAATTCGTCTAGTTTTTGCAACTCACTTTTATATGTTTCAATAATAGCATATACCTTTTCTAACACTAGCGAATACTCAATCTGTTTCTCCAAAGGGTACAAAGGAATTTTTACTTCCTCCAAAATCTTTTTACTTATCGCCTTAAATGTACTGCCCGTTCCTTTCATCTGCAGTTCTTTACATCTGCTTTTCATAACCCAAAAAATAAATTCTTTAGAAACCTTATCCGTCTTAGGAGATAAGGCTGCTAATCCTCTTCCTATACAACAAGTTTCTCTTGCGTAATTAATAGCACCTATAGGGGCTCTGACAGAAATCAAAACATCGCCATTCTTTGCCATTTTTTTTGGTTCTTTGCACCATGTCCTCACACTAGGATATCTCTCACCGAAATCGGCATTCCCCTGAAAAAAAGGCACACCTTCTCTTTCTTCATTGTAACTATCTGAGTTCGGAGACTGTCCCATTGTGATGCAACACATTTCTCTTAATTGCACATAATTCATTCCATCTTCTAATGCCGACTTTTTTAATTTCTTCTTGTATTTCGAACATATGTTTGATACGGTATATTTAAGGTGTTGCCATAAACGGTAGGCGGTTAGCCTCTTCCAGAGAGTTTTAGCTCTGTTTACATAGAAATCCCTTTGGGGAAATCCATCGGAGGAGGTACGTGCTCATGCTCACGATCGAAGGATTCATAGCTGTTATCAGCCTGTGCCTGACGTGTTTTAGTCTTGGCTATTCTTTCGGTACGAGAGATAGCAGGACACAAAAATGACCGCCCCTAGTCTGGAAAACTGAGCGGTCATTTTTGACTTACTAATTTTATCAGGCTAACCGTCTATCGGTAGCACCTTTCTAACTATTATAATAGCATCTGACCGCTTTTATGTCAATCCAATATTCTGTTCTGCAAGATCACTACAAATTAAAATTTGTCGGTTTCTCCTTTCGCGTTTTTTTTACCACCTGATAGTCACTCCATCAGGTGGCTGTCCTTTGGCTTCAATCACTTGAAGCGCCTATTTTCTATAAGTTCAGTAACTTTTTCAATTCAGCCATTTCTGTCTGAATCGTATTTTCAATTTCCTCGATTTCACTAATAATTTCTTCCGTAGGTGGATACTCCACTGCCTCGTATACAATTTCTTTGTACTTGTTAATCGACAAGTCGTAATCATTGTTTACAATTTCATCCAAATCTACCATGAAGCTTTGCTCTGTTCGTTTACGCTCTGCTTCCTTGTCAAGATTATTGTAACGTTCAATGATATCCGGGATATCATTTTCAGCTACTTCCTGCCGCTTATCATCCAAACTAAGTCCGTCTGCTTTCATATCGTAAAACCATACTTTATCAGTTCCACCACTTCCTGTTTTTGTAAAAACCAAAATCGCTGTAGAGACACCGGCATAAGGTTTAAACACTCCACTTGGCATGGATATTACAGCATCCAGCTTATTATTTTCCAATATTTCCTTTCGTATCTGTTTATGTGCTTTACTAGCCCCAAACAAAACTCCGTCTGGTACAATAACTGCAGCTCGTCCTCCCTTTTTCAAAATCCGAAGGAACAACGCAAGAAATAAAAGTTCCGTCTTTTTCGTCTTAGCAACTTTCAGCAAATCTGCAGAAACCGCTTCATAATCAAGACTTCCCTTAAATGGCGGATTGGCAAGTACCAATGTATATTTTTCTTCATCCGTATTCTGTTCTGAGAGGCTGTCCCGATAAGATATATTGGGGTTATCCACTCCATGCAAAAGCATATTCATCGCACCGATTCGAAGCATCGTTCGATCCATATCATTTCCAAAGAACATTGAATTATGAAAATGTTCCAATGCTTTTGCATCAAGAAACATCTCACCATGATGATCTCTCAGATATTGCTGGGCTTCTATCAGAAATCCCGCACTTCCCATCGCTGGGTCTATAATAATATCGCCCGGTTCCGGCTTCACCAACTCAACCATCATTTTAATGATGTGACGCGGAGTACGAAATTGTCCATTTGTTCCTGCCGTCGCTACTTTAGAAAGTAAATGCTCGTACAAGTCTCCCTTCGTGTCCGCATCTCCCAATTCAAGCTGATCTATCCCATCCACAATCTTCGTAAGCATTGCAGGTGTCGGAATTTTAAATATGGCATCTCCCATGTAGCGAGCATACGCGGAATCTCCATCTTGATGAAGATTTTTAATAAATGGAAATACACCATTCAATACAACGTCATACATTTCTTCTGCTGAGCCTAAGTTTTTAAATTTCGACCAACGGTACTTTTGACAATCTCCCGGAAACATCGATTCATAGGTTATTCCTAAAAAATTTGCTTCACTTTCTTTTGTCGTCTCCACATCATCCAGCTGTTTGATAAATAAAAGATACGTAAATTGTTCTATGACGTCCAGGGGATTGGTTATACCACCCGTCCAAAATGTCTCCCATATTCTGTCAACTTTATTCTTCAGTTCTCCTGTAATCATTTTCCTTTATCCTTTCCTCCCGATATATAATTTTATTGTACCATATGAACCAAATTTCTGTAAATAGTTTAATTTACCAATCTCCTTCTTCGTCCTCATCTATCGCATCGTCCACTCCATCTGCATAATCCGAATCACTATTATACCGGTCATCGTCATAATCGCCATCCTCATACACATCCTCATATCCTTTGTCGTAGGATTCATAAGGATTCGAATACGATTTTTTGCTCTTGGACGAACCCGAGTAACTCGATTTGTTCGAATACGAACTGCTCGAGCTCGAATCGTAATGATATGGTTTTTTCGTCGAAGACGGTCTTGTCGTACTTGTAGAATAGGTACTTGATGAATAACTCGAAGATTCTGTCGATTCCGACTGTTCTCTTTCTTCTCCTTCTTTATCTGCCTCTTCCTGGTGTTTCTTGCAATATAAACTATCTTCTGAAAACCGTTTTTCATGGCAGTCACTTGCCCAGCATTCTCCATACCCCCATATATGCTTACTTATATAGTCCGGTACATTTCTGGCTGCTATGACAATAAATGCCAAAACCAAAAGTGCTAAAATCTCATACTTTGGTGTGTTGCCCTTCTTCATGATAACCGCCTCCTAATTGTTTCAATAATCTCTCGGAATCTTTAAGCCCGTAAATTCAAGGCTTTTAGATTCCTTTTT
>ENA-OURQ01002349-OURQ01002349.1-human-gut-metagenome-genome-assembly--contig:-NODE-2349-length-14257-cov-4.829813_pt1 | contig 14257 bp, 13 predicted proteins | sample MGYA00242105_ERZ508999 | MGnify/ENA primary metagenome ERZ508999 (study PRJEB26280, sample SAMEA2338771) | human gut metagenome | biome: human gut; feature: human-associated habitat; material: faeces...
CGAAACCGATTTTACGGGCGCGGACAAACAGGCTGAGAAGTGGTTGCTCACGCAGGGTGCCATGGCCGAGATGTACGGCCGCATGTCCGGCGTCGGACTGAAATAAACCGCACAAAACCTGCAACCTGATGAAACGAAAAATCTTCTTCATACTATTGGCCGCGGTATTCGCCGCGGGGATCGCCTTTGCGGAAAAGTTGCCCGTGGCAAAGGCTTTCCGCCCCGAAAAAGAGTTGTATAAAACATTCGCTAATCCCGACGCGCGCCATCGTCCCTATGTGCGCTGGTGCTGGAACGGCTGTAAAGATCTGCGGGAATATTTCGCTGGTAAATTCATCCCTTTCACCGTATCGTTTCGATACGGTGAAAGGGATTGTTATGCGTTGGTCGGCTCGCCGAAGGCGCTATAAGGAATACGGTCGTGTGAAACGGAACACCCGGCTGAAAGAGCGGCTGAAGATGACTGCGGGTGGTTGAAATACCTCTACCGAATGAAAATGCCAGACTGCCTCCTTCTCTCAATGTGGATACAGAAAATCGCCGGAAACGTTTCGAACGTTCCCGGCAGCATCGCTGAAATCCGAATTCCATTCGGACGAACGGTCTGTCTAACACTCTTCGGCTGTTACTTTTGTATATAATTTTGGTATATGATCAAGGTAACATATACCGAAAATACAGATATAAATGTCGATTTTACGAGTGTCCAATCTTTGAAAATAAGATATACTGCTATCGAAAGAATTGTCGACACAACAGCCATTCCAACACATTTCAATACTGTTTTTAAAAACTTCGATAGACTTGGATTCATAACCCTAATTCTTTTACTCTTATATAATAGGCTTTATGTATCTCTTCCCGAGAAACAGAATACTCCGTATTCGTATCGGTTGATTTAACAGACATTATTTCTTCCAACAACTGATCGACACCTCCGATAATACTTGCCACTCCAGCTGTAGCAGCCACAGCTTTCCACGTTAATGCTCCTGTTATCCATCCCAATTTTGAGCCGGCAACATATCCAATGGCACCGGCGACATCAGAGATAAGTATTCGTTTGCCAATACGCAATGTACTATTCCAGAAACGTCCTTGAAGTCGAGGATTCCATACCGTATACTGAGTATCCCAATACTCATAAGAACCATCGGTTACTCCTGCTATCCAACTTATCAACTGTTTTTCTTCGGAATTAGTGGCGCTTTTTATATAATTAACATACAACAAATTGAGTTTGTTTTCACAAGGTGTTGTACCACCGTGTTGATCTATTGTTTTTTCTATTTCATCTACATAAGAAAAAATAAGCGGAGATATTGAATTCGTACCATATACCTTTTTAATCGCATCTGTTGCAGACAGCCCCCATTGATAATATGGTCGACTAATTGACTCTGACGACAGTTCAAAGATACATCCAAAATATCGCACACCTACCTGTCAATATCGCCTGCCGGAGCATTATTTTTATATGCCAAACGCACGGCAGCACCATAATCGGACATCAAGCGAATAAACTCGTCTGTATTAGATGAAGAGGCCAAGACAGATGGCGTTTTATGTATTTCAATAAAATTCTCCAATATTAAATTGTGATAAACACCAACCTCCGTTTGGGATATTTCGTCTTCAACAGGCATGAGTTTTAAGATTCTTTTTTACAAGATACACATAGTGTGATACTAAAGGAAATAATGCCTAATAATAAAGATTTTCTCATAAAATTAGTTTAAGGTTTGTTTAAAAATACAATAAATATAACATAGAACAAAAAATACAAATATTTTGCATCGGGTGATAGGTGTTCGTTACGGAAGTCTCTTTGATTGTTCCGCATAAGAGTTCCGTATTTGCCTTTTCTCATTCACTCTTTGATTTTATCGGAAACGATATTTTTATCGGATGATTTTCAGGGGCATTCGATTTGGAATGGGTTAAAAAGTATTTTCTTGCAGTTATGGCGGATTGCTGAATTGATATTTTTTAAACATCCGATCAAATCCGGTGTGGGACAAAAGTGATGTAACGATTCGATTATCGCGTCGTTACATTTTTGTATAGGATAATAGGTAACGAAAAGGCAACGGTTTATTTTCAGTTTGTTGCACGAAAATACCGCATTTCAAATAACCTACTGCAAGATACGAAAAATTTTCCGACCGGGCAAATTCTATTCAATCGAAGAAAAAATGGCTGAATCAACAAGCTATTGCAATGATTAAAATTTGAAGGATTTATTTTTTCTGATAAAAGGTGTCCAAACTTTTGACCCTTTTGTAAAGATACACAATATACAGGATATAGGCAGAAAAAATTTAGAGCAAGAATTTGTGCAGAGTCGACAGAGTCAATCAACAAATATTTTCGGAAAGGCATATAATCTACCCTGTGAATACCTCGCCTATCTTACTCCCAATATTTGATTTTACCGCCATGGAGATGCTATGCATAATCCAATGGCGGTAAAGATTGAAGCAGTTGCCCCGCATCAGATATGTCGTGGCGTACATCCACTTACCACGGCACTAATCCCACCAGTTATGCAGATGGAATTCCAGATACTTGAACAGAATGCAGTAGGCCTTATGGTAACGGACGTCCTGCTTGTTCGCTTTGTCGTATGCTCCCTTGTGGTCGTGATAAATCGTAAAACGGTTGACATTGTGCATATTCACCCGACAGGAATCGAAATCGCCGCTACTACGGTCTTTGCTTAGGACAATATTGATCAGTCGGCAAGCGGTGCGCATGGTATTTGCAACATAACGCCTGTTGCGGCAATGCCCTAACTGCTCCCAATACGCAATCATCCGCTCCATTTTGAATTTCAGAAGATAGAATACCTCCAACCAGTCATAATTACCTCCCCACGACAACTCTCGCATGACCCTGTCATGATTCAACCTGCCAAGTGCACTCGTATAGGCGTTCCAATCTTCGCGCTTCATCCCGTGAACCGGGCCTTTGCCCCAATCTTTAAGTTTCTTCTCACACTCCTTGTCCAAGCGTCCCATTTCTGCTTGTCGCTCCACCTCGGTCATCGCCTCATAACGGGCTTGCACCTCATCCTGTTCACGCAACTCATGCTTTAACGGAAGATTGTTGGCGATCTTGAAATAATAGCCTTCGCCCTCCTCTTTGCGCACCTTCGCCTCGTATTTCGCACACTCTGCCTGCCATTGATCCTCCAACGGTTGTAGACGGGCTACGGTAGCAAGATCGGCCAATCGCTGATTGAGGGTACGTGTACAACAACAAAGAATCTCGCGAGAGTGTCGCGCACTCCACTGCTCACCGATGATATGCGCTTGTTCCAACTGCCTGACAATGCGTTTGGCTCGGTTTTGCTCGATATGGAATTGGCCGCATACCGTCGATACCGATACCGTCTGCCACTCGACAACATCGTGCGCCACCGCCTCAAACAGCGGGTCGCGGCGATTCCAATCAAAGGCAGGATTACTCATGGGTTGCGTGATATGCAAAGACTCTTTCATACTTGTTTCGTAATTGTGTGATTTTCTTTGCTCCTTTTTCAAGGTCGTATTGGAACAATCCTGCAAAGGAACTGTTGCAGAGCATTTCGATGTCGGATTCAGTAATTGCACGCGGAAAACCGCACGCGGCATAGGGTTGCATTTTGCGCCAAACGGCACTCATCAGCGACTCATTCTTACGAATTTCCAGCATGGTATCCCGCTGTGCAAAATAGTAAAAGAGCATCTCGCGGTGGAGTGTTTCTCGTAATTCATCTTTCGTCATAAAGGATTGAATTTTGGGTAAAAGTAAAGTTCTTTCCTGCCATCTCGGGACAGAGAGGGAAGACGACCGCTTTATGTTGCCGTATGCACCTTAAACTTGTACTCCGAACACATGTGTCGGCCACATTGCTTTTGCTACTGCATCCGCCTCGCCAATGATAATCCCGTAATAATCGGCAAAAAACTTCTCAACATCGAACTTTTTGGGGAGTTTGAAGGTGCGCTCGGCCTGCTCCAACGCCTTGATGCGGTCGAGGGCATAGATGCGTGGCTCAGCATACTCTTCGCTCTTGCTGAGCATATACCACCGCTACTCAGAGAACTTCACGCACCACGGCTTCATCTCGAAAGTCGAAGCCTCACCACGACGGAAGCTGTGGTAGGCAATCTGCAACACGCGATCCCTACGCATAGCATTAACGATCTATGTAAAGTACTCTTGTTCTGAAGGCCCTCTGAACGATCTGCTTAAATCCGCACACCCGGATATCACGAAACGCTTTGATGGAAGAGTGCAGGCGAAACCTTAAGCCGGATTAATGTGTTGCAATTTCATCATACGCGGTGAGGACCTCACGCGCCTTGCGAAGCTCCGCGATGATCTCCTCGGCTTTGTGGAACTCGTTCAGTCGTTTGCGGCCCAGCCACGACTGTGCCTCCGTCTCCAGCCAGCCCAAAGCCGACAGCGAGCGGAGATATGCATCCTTTCGTGCAAGATCGGCATTGTAGTGTGCCCCTTTTGCTCTCCTGCGTGCCCGAATGCCGAGATATTGCCCTTCGTTACCCGATAGCACCATACGGAACAACAGTTCATCCGTTAAACCGTATTCGAACCAGCGGCCGTTTTTGCATTTGTCGAGGAGTTTGAAGCCTGCCGCCTCAATCGCTGCTATCAAATCCTGTGTATCAATCTGGTTGCCCCGGGTAGCCTTGCGGTTCTTGGCCCGCTGCTGTCGCCATGCCTCGATCTTGTTGCTGCACTGCTCCGCAAGTAGTTCAGGCGTAATAGCCGCAACATCGTCGTATTCAAACAAATAGCCGAGGCAAGTACCGATCATCTCCATTTCGCACGATGAAAACCTCGGTTTGCTGGGGTGAGGGATGCCGAATACGGGGATGCGGTTCGCGCCAATCGTCCCAAGCCGCAACTCCGAAGGGATCAACTCGCGCTGGTTCTCGATAGACAGATGCCGGAACCATTTTTGTGCCCCGAGGCAGAGAATACGCTTCGGTTGCAGTATCTCGATCAACGCTTCGCACCGCTTGTGGCAGTCATGTCTGCGGACAACCGTCTCAATCCCCACGGCGCGCGGTGTACTGAAAAGCACCACTTCGGAGAAGACCAGTTTGACATTCTCGCCGTCAAGTAGGCTATCAATATCCGCTCCGGCGTACCGTAAGATGGAGCGCAGCATGGTCCAGATGCGCCATTTGTTACGCTCCTCGCGAAAGGACCAGTTGCCGTGCAGGAGTACGTCTCCGGTCATCCGATCCCCATACAGACCTCCTTTGATGCGCCAATTCTCGTTCGCCAGTTGGTCTCGATAGGAACCACCATATCCGGGGTTGATGGCCAAAATCAGCAATTCGGGGGGCTGCCGGACCCGAGACAAATCGGACTGAGTATAGAACGACAGATCGCAGTCGGGGTCGCTCGTGGCGATGTCGTGATAGAAGTTTGCGGTCCGATCGGCCCAGTCCCGCAATTGTTCGGCCAGATTCATCATAGGAGAGAGGTTGTTTGCGATAAAGGTACTAATAATCGGAGAACTTCCCAAAGTGTGACAGCAGCTCATATCCGTAACCACCGCTCGGGCGAGATGCAAAAGTGTATCAGCAGCGCAAGGACGATCACCGCAAGCAGGACTAATGCGATCTTGAGAGTTCGTGGATTCATCCGACCACGAATGTCGTTTTTTTGCTCGGACAACACCCATTTCCGACCGGTATGGTCGGTAATATACCATTTCTCGCTGTGATAGTAGCCCGTTACGCCCTCAAGAAAATCTCCCTTCTCGTCGCAGATACCAGGTATAGCGAGATGCCCGGATTTGTTGATCTGAACCCATCTCCCATCTTTTTCGACAAGCGCTACTCCTTTACGAAATGGCCATACACAATCGTAGATGAAGGGAATGACCTGTTCACCGGACTCGTTCACAAAGCCCCATTTTTCATGATACTTGACCGCGGCCATTCCCTCTCGAAAGGGTCTGGCAGAGTCGTAAACACAAGATATGATGATATTACCGTCACTATCGGCAAAACCATATTTCCTAAAATTCCGAATGACTCTCGGTGATTTTCCAGACTTCGGAATGTTATTACTGCGTGGCAGCGCGTCGGGCTTGTTTTGCATTTTATCCATCATTACTATTTTATGTTCGTTTGCAAAATTCTCTTGTCGATGGGCCAAAACACGACACAGCAACGGAAAATTTACAAAACGGAGGATTGTGTCATGATTTGGGATCGCACAGGGCTTTTTTGTTTCGTAACCAATCACACGATAATGATACTCTGTGAACTTCTGCATCAAGTCGCGTGGGACGATATTCGCCCCCATATCGAACGACATCTGCCGGAACGCCCCGAGACGAAACTCGCCGATTACAAAAGGCTCTTCGAGTTGGCCCGGGAAACGGCTCCGGATCGCACTACCTACATACCCCGCACGCCTCTTACATTTCGGTTCTACCGAAATCCCGATACGCTCTCCTGTGAATGGAACGATCTGGCTCATGATACGATTAACTATTTTGGTAGTTACGTCGCCGATCATGCCTTCGGTGGCCCGCTGTCGCGTTCGCTGGCCTCACGGATCGAAAAATTCTCTCTGCCCATCAACAATTCCGAGTGGGCCGCCTTTTGCCTTTGGGAGTTGCTGCGCTACTATGGAGAGGATGACAACAGCGACGCGCCCAAAGTAAGAAAGCTCTTCCCTCTGTTCCGCTGCCTCGTCTTCCGTTGGAATGATTGGCGATTCCGGCGGATGACGCGTCGTTTCCGCATGGATCAGAATATGGCATCAAAGGGGGACAAGAGGCTGCAACGTCTGCGTCGCAAGGTGCAGCAGGTCGAAGCCTCCATTTTGAAGATTACGGGAAGAGAGTTTTTCACCTTGCATCAACTTCCCGAGAAGAAAATCAATCGGGTGTACGAATTGATTGGAGACCGCAAATGGCTGCTTGACCAAATGTTTGTCGGCACGCCCGAGGAGGTGGCACGCATGAAAGCGGTAAACGAACGTCTGCTGAAGCTCACCAGCCTGATGTATCGCCGGAGTGCCGCACTATACCGCAAGGTGCTGACCAGTAGCTATGATGCCGACTCCGATGACGATGTGATGGTAGAGGGAATCCTGAAATACAGCTATAATGAGGAGTCATCGCTCCTGCCCATGTCCAACGACGCCTTCTATGGTTCGGATTTTTGCCGGATGATGCAGGTGATTGATGGACTCTACGGATATGACATAGTGGCTGAATTGGAGGAGATCGAATCGACCTTGTGCAAGAATTTCGATCCACACGACCAGCCGGAGATGAGTGATGCCGAATTGGGTTTCAAGGATGAACTCGACGACGGTACAACATGGGCCGAAGGGGCCTTGTGGCACCCGGCATTCAAGAATATCTGCTTGTGTCATGCGGTACACGACATCTGTACGCACAAGAATTATTCGATTCCCGACCTATTGCGGATGAACGATTTCTGGTGCGAAGTGAAGGTGACGCACCAACATATCGTCGATCAGAGTGGTAACCGTTGGGAGTGGTGGAGGCGTTGCACCTTCGAAGAGTTTCGCTCCAAGCTCCTCTCCGAAGCGGAGCATCGTCCCGAACACATTCGGCTGGGGCAGTATATCATGACCCGCACGTTGCAACTCTTCCCCGATGAGGCGACATCCCCTTTGTGGAATGGGTCGGACGACTGCTTTTACCTCGATGAGCGAGTGGATAGCTATCTGCACCGATTGTATGATCGGCTCAATGCCCCCGACGAAGAGTAAAATTTACCGCCCGCTATGTCGCCATTTGGCACATTCTGTCGGTAGTTTCGTCAAACCGAGAAAAATACTACATTTGTTTAACTAACCAAATTTCAGATCTATGGCAAATTTCTATTGTGAGTACTGCGGACAAAAGTTTTCTTCGGTATCCTCTTTGACCGCCGGTAATTGTACGCGGCATCCCAATGGCACTTGTAAAGGACGCCATAAACTCTATGAGGGGAGTGAGAAAAGCAAATACACCTGCAAATACTGCGGACAAACTTTTGGCTCAATTTCCTCGATGACCGCCGGTAACTGCATACGCCATCCGAACGGCACGTGTAAGGGCCGCCATGCTCCGGCATTATAACGGCAGTGCAATCATGAGAAATCCGGCTGATTAAACCGGATTTTTGTTTTCATACAGAACCGTTACGCCTTTTGGTGATTGCGAAACAGATCCTCACCGACGGCCTGCATTCGCTCGCGGAGCCATTGGGGTTCCAAAACCTCGATGTCATCTTCTGCATTGATAGCATGGATCAGCAACTCTTGTTGGAAATCGAGCGTCGGACGCAGGTAAAATTCAAAGACGGAAGAGTCCTTCGTGATCTCGGTCTCCAGTTGTGAAACGTGCAACGGCAGCGTGCGGATGTATTGTCGCTGGATGCCCGCGACGCGTACCCGCATCCGCTCGGACTTGACACGGTCATCGACGACGATCCCGAACGAATCGGCAAAGAAGCCCTCCGGATCGAAATCGTCGGGCAGCACAAAAGTGTTCTCTATCGTACGGAGGGTGTGGATGCGATCCAGCGCGTAGACGCGCAGCCGCCTGTCGCTCATGCTGCATCCCACCATATACCACCGCTGGCGAAAGACCTTGACGCAATAGGGAGCCACCTCGAAGGTCGAGGCCGTATCGCTCCAGAAGCTCTGGTGGATTATCTCCAAGGTCAGATTGTCGCGCATCGCCTCGATGATCTGCGTCAGGAAGCGTTGCCCCGAGGGGATCTCCTCGAAGAGAATACGCCGCTTGAGGTGGTGGCTTTCGTTGATGAGGTGATTCACGGCAAAGGTGTTCAGCAACCACGTCCGAACCCCTCCACGCTTCATATCTTCTACGTGTTCGATGTAGTAGAGGTAGCCAGCCCGACGATCACAGCCGATGTTGATATCGAACATCTGCTGGATCGCGCTCTTATGATTGTGGAAGGTCTTCAGGGGCAGTTCCTCTCCCGTATCGTTTAGCGACGAACATTGCCACCGCTCGTTGATCTCCTCGAACGAGATACGGCCCGCACGGTAGATCGTGTCGACCAGCCAGACGTAGCGGTTGAACAGCACCGCCGCATTGCTTTTCGAGGTATTGCGGCTCTTTTTTGGGGTTTTCATGCGTGATCATTTTCTGGGTTTCTATTGCAAAAATAGCAAAGTAAAATGCTAAATCGTGGCACATGTTAAAATATTACTGCGCATGATTCGCCGCAAAGATCAGATGATGTTCGAACCTGCGCCTACGGGTATCGAACATCTGGAAACAATGCTTAAGGCGATCGAAGAGGGCCGCACCGTGCAGTTCGACTATCAATCGTATTATAGCAATGAGCCAGCACGTGCTTGGGAAGTGATTCCGTGTTTCCTGTGCATCTTCGAGGGGCGGTGGTATCTGATCGCCGAACTGACAGACCGTTCCGATACCCGCCGTTTGGCACTCGAACGGATGTCGGCACTCCGCATTACGGAAAGCCGTATGGTGTCCTCACCCGACATCACGCCCAAGGAGTTTTTCGAGGGATGCTACGGTATTATCCGCGAGTCGCACTTGAAACCGCGATTGATCCATCTGAAAGCCGATGCACAGCAGCGTAACTATCTTCGTGCCAAACCACTACATGAATCACAGGAAGAGATCGAAACGGCGGCGGAATATTCTGTGTTTACCTACTATGTGCGTCCTTCGTTCGACTTCTTCCAGCGCGTATTATGGATGCGCGAGAAAGTCGAGATCATTGCACCGGATGATGTGCGTACAGAAATGGCAAAGATTGTCGGACAATTGTCGGAGATGTATCGGTAATTTTGAAGCAGGCCGCCCTAAAAACCGGTTTTAACCTATCTATGAGCGGAATAAAGACAGGTTAATACCTGATATAAATTTCCTTACGCATGTTTACCGGCACAATGTCATCTATGCAACTTCCGTTTTTTGCGTCGTTGAATCAGCTGTTGCTGTTCTTCATAAGCCTGCGTGTCGGCCAAATCCAATACCGTATCGACAATTCCGGAGAGAGAACTTGCCGCGGATCTTCGTTGTTTGTGCTGCTGTTCCCGATCCGGCTCTACGGTATGCTGTTCTTCTTTTTGGGAGGTCGGGAATAGCTCGTTGAAAACACGGGCCGAGAACTCTTTTCCCAATACCGACCCATTGGCGACGATGCCGTCGTTGTGGTCGATGAATGTAACGCCGTAGATTCTACCGACCGGATTGACGCGGAATACCGTGTCGATGTTCTCCGCTTTGAGTAGCCGCCGGAACTCTTCCCGCGTATTATGCGGGCTCATGGCATCCCGGACCGTCCGCCGCAGCCGGTCGAGCGCTCCCGGCTCTTTCAGTCTTTCCTTTGATTTTGCATAATACGTTTGCAGGGCTTTATAACCTACGTCTTTCCCTATTTTACTCGACTTGAAGGGCGTACCTGTTCCATAGCCGTCACCGGTCAGGGCGTCATAGACAATACCTGCATAATTTCTGCCGTCGACAGTTCCCGTACGTTCGTCGACCGAAACGTTGAACCGTTCCAACAGGGTGCGGAATTCTCCATACGACGAGCATTTGTAATTCCGCAGGCCCTCCCTGTCCGTCAGTTCCTGCCCCTTGACACTCGGCTGTAGGCCGTATTTGCGCTCCAGATCGCGCAGTATCTCCATCGAACGCCGGGCCTCGAAATCATGCGGGAGTTTGCGGCCCTGCTCATCGACACGCATCGACACGATATGGGGATGCTCTCTGGAAATGTTCTTGTGCTTGAAAACGATATAAGGCTGTTCGCCGTAACCCATACGTTCCATGTACTCACAGGCGATTTTCCGGAGCTGTTTGTCTGTCAGAACGGGATTAAAAAGCTGTAACGATTCGATTTATCGGGTCGTTACAACTTTTATATGGGAGAATAGGTAACGAGATGGCAACGGTTTCTTTTCAGTTGATTGCACTGAATTTCCTTGTTTCAAATAACCACAACAAAGATACGAAAACATACAAAAAATCCCAATAGGTACTATTCCTCCAAGTCCTATTGCAAAATACCCGAATTGATTTACCAATAACTATGTCGAAAACGTTATCTTCCCAACTTGGTTATACAATACAACAAGTCGCATTCATATTTCTATCTAACAATCGACATTTTGAATATCCAGATATGAGTTCTAATTCAAGGATTTCATAGTCCAAGTCACAGTTGGTTCAAATAGGTTTCTAAAACATAATCTATTCTCGCGTTCGATACATATATTCTGTCGGTGTCATGTTATATACGCTTTTGAAGCATTTTGCAAAATAAGCGGGGGACGAGAATCCTACTGTATATGCGACTTCGCTTACATTGCGCCGTTGATCTGTTAACAGCTGAACAGCCTTCTGCAACCGGAAATTGCGCAGTAAATCCGACGGGGACATTCCGAAAATACTTGTGATTTTCCGATAAAGCAATATTCTCGACATGCCTAACATATCGCTCATCAGTTCGATTTTGAAATTGCTGTCGCTATGCTGCGCCTCGATCAGATCGAAGAGCTTATCCCGGAACACATCGTCCACGCAAGGGAGATTTGCGGCTTCGTGCCTCGTCAGACGGCCGAATTTTTGGGCGAACGTATCGGCAAGGCGCCTCCGCTCTTCGATGATCCGGATAATTTTCAGACGGACATACTGCATATTGAACGGCTTGTGAATATATTCATCGGCTCCTTCTGCAATTCCGTAAATCCGTTGGTTGTCATCCGAAAGAGCCGTAAGCAGCACGATCGGAATATGACAGGTCGCTATATTCGATTTTATGTTGCTGCACAACTGGAATCCGTTGAGCGCGGGCATCAGCACATCGCTCAGAATCAGCGACACTTCATTATCCATCACGGCTTTAACGGCATCGTAACCGTTATTGACGGCAATAACGCGGAAGTTCGTTGAAAGTTCGTCCTTAAGATAGGCGAGTATCTCGGGATCATCTTCGGCAATGACGATCGTTTCGTCGTATTTCTTGGCTAATAGCGCATCGACCTTATTGTCGTCGATCACCTCGTCCGCAAGATAATTCGTCGGAAGAGTTTCGTCGAAAGCGGCATTTTCTCCGAAGTGCGATTTTCCCTTGAACAATTCGACCCGGAAAACGGTATAGGCCCCCGGAAGACTGTCCGCCGTTATGTGTCCATGATGCAGCTCGACATATTCCCGAGTCAGGTGCAATCCGATCCCCGTACTGTAATTCGACGTGTTTTTGAGCGCATAAAAACGATCGAAAATCCGGGGAAGGCTCTCTTTGTCTATACCTTTCCCGTTATCCTCGACTTCGATCAGCACGCTCGGACCGTTATCTGTCACCGACACCAGGATCGTACCGTATTTGGGCGAATATTTGAAAGCATTGGAAAGCAGGTTGAGCAACACCTGTTCGATTTTATCGGTATCGATCCACAACTGCTGATGCGGCGTGTCCGTACGGAATTTATAGACGATCTTTTCCGTTTCGGCATAAGTCTCGAAATAACTGAGTATCTCTTGGGTAAACTGCACGATATCCACTTGTTTCAGCGTAAGCATCATTTTATTATTTTCGATCTTCCGGAAATCGAGAATCTGATTCACGACATTCAGCAGATGGCGCGCGTTACGCTGAATCGTCCAGATATTACGTTGAATTTCGGGGTCCTTTTCCCGCTTGACGATGCTGTCGAGCGGATTGAGGATCAACGTCAGCGGAGTGCGGATTTCGTGGGTGATGTTCGTAAAGAACTGTAATTTGTGAGCCGTTACATTCTCTATCTGGGCATGTTTGTCCATCAACTCACAGGTGGCAATTTCGATTTCTGTGTTTTTTGCGGTCAGAATTTCGTTGCGGCGTCGGAGACGCAGATTCAATCGGATGGCATAAATACCCATTCCTCCCGCAATAAGGGCGATCATTATGACGGCCCACAATGAATATTTCAGATTGTCAACGCTCCGGTCATATTGTTCAAGGACCGTTTTCTGTTTGTTGATCTGTTCCTGATAACTGACTATCTGTTCCTGCTGCGCCTTGAGCGTGTAGGCATTGTGAGAATCGACGAGTGCCGATTGCAGTTGGTAGCTCTTCTCTACCCGTTTGCCAAGAAGGATACGCCGGGCGATCGCCATGACCTTGTCTCCTCCCGTGGGATAGAGGAATGAGGCTTGCAGTCTGCCGTCGAGAACCGCATCTACTCCGACGAGCGCATCTATTCCGATGAATTTTATCCGCTGCGCACTGAGCGAATCGGCTTCATTGATCGCATCGTAGGCCGCCAGCGCCATATCGTCGTTATGGGCGAAAATCAGGTCGATATTCCGGTATTGTCCGATCGCCTCTATGCGCTCTTTTGCCACTTCGGGTTTCCAATCCCCGGAGATCGTATGCACCGAATAGCTTTCACTCGCTTCGGCAAGGAATCCCTTGTGTCGTTCCACCGCGGGTGAGGAGCTCATCAAGCCGGTGATTTCGAGAATCGTGGCCCCCTCGGGCAACAGGGTATTGATATAGCGTCCTACGTCACGGCCTATGTCGTAATTATCGGCGCTGATACAGGTCGTATAATGGTCCGAATGTATTTTACGGTCCCAAATGATCGTCGGAATTCCCATGTCGAAGGCTTCGACGGCGATCGGTGTCACCGGCTCCGATTCGTTAGGCGAGATGATGAGCAGATCGACCTTCGCCTCGATGAATTCCCGGATCTGATCGATCTGCAACTGCGTATTGTTATGCGCATTGCTGACCACAATGCTCAATTCCGGATATTTGGCCGCTTCGGCTTGCATTTGGATCATCATGATCTGACGCCACAGGTCGTTGGTGCATTGGGAGAATCCGATCACATAATGACGCTTGGGCTCCGAGATCGATTCACGACGGCAGCCGTTCGTCATCATGCATATGGCAAGCAGTAAAAACAGACGGATTGAGCGATGCGGCATAATACGCGAATTTATAATTATTTTATCATATTCAGGCTGAAATCATCGAAAAAATAGGTTGAATTACGGTCTGTCCAGACGCCGCAGAAAACAATGAGTTCCTGCTCCTCGCCGGAATCGAAATCCAGCGCCATTCGGGTCCAATCTCTGCCGAACAGAAGAAACAGCCTGTCTTTCAAGACACTGCCGTCGGGTCGGCGCACGCCGATATACACGCCGTTTGTCAGCGGAGGCAGTGACATGCGGGCGAATGCGGAAAGCCGGTATTCCTTTCCGGGC
>ENA-OURQ01002356-OURQ01002356.1-human-gut-metagenome-genome-assembly--contig:-NODE-2356-length-14231-cov-4.915068_pt1 | contig 14231 bp, 9 predicted proteins | sample MGYA00242105_ERZ508999 | MGnify/ENA primary metagenome ERZ508999 (study PRJEB26280, sample SAMEA2338771) | human gut metagenome | biome: human gut; feature: human-associated habitat; material: faeces...
ATTCAATCAAAATGGTGGGGCTGACCCCAATGTGGTCATGAAAAAATAAAGCAATATTTTGTGCAGGGGATGTCCATTGATTCAGAATATAAGCAGCCCGATATGATATACAATGCAGGATACACTTAGTGCCGCTGCTGTGTAAAATGCGCCGATTTTTGCAGTCCATTTTACAGAATGGGTTTCACGTGCGGTAGCTGCAAGTGCGCTGATGCATGGCATGTTAAAACTGATTGCAAAGATAAAGGCGAGTCCCTGCGCCTGAGTAAAGTTTGCAGATAAGATTTCGGAAATGCCCGAAGCATTGTCTGCTACTTTGGCACCGAAGGTAGAGCTGACAAGGCTTCCACCCGTGTCGTATAATGTGTTTAATACACCAGGCAGTGATTCCTTTGAAATCGCAGATGCGCAGAAAGCAAGGAAAGCCTGCCATTTCAGTCCGAAAAACATAGTTACCGGTTCGATGACTTTACCAAACCTGTACAGAATACTGGATTCTGCATTTCCGCCGAAACCATAAGTCAGAGCAAAAAATACGATAGAAACAATTGAAATTACACGCAGGGCGCGGCAGAAAATATCAAAAGTACGCTGGAAAGTCACATACAGGATATTACGAAAATCTGGTTTATGATATGGCGGAAGTTCCATGATCAGTCCTACCCGTTCTGACTTCAGGGAAAGGGAATCACCGAAGATACGGTATACAACCCACATCATCAGAAACATTCAGATGCACAGATCACAATGAATGTCTACAATCATATTGCTGAGAAGTCTCATGTGGAGAATGAGATGTCTAAAATGAACCTGCCAGAAACCGTACCTGCTGTGGTATAAACCATAAGTCGTTGTCGTAAAATGTGGTAAGAAAATCAGACGAATATATTTTTCCAAGAATTTGTGGTAAAAATGTGGTCAAATCAAGAAAATCGAGTGCGAAAGCAAGTGAAAAATCCCTGTGAAGCCCGTAAAATCAAGGCTTCACAAAATCTTCACAAAATAATTAGCACTCACCTCTTGACAGTGCTAACATTGCGTGCTATAGTACAGATAGAACAAAGGAAGAGGAGAAAGGGAACAGGAAATAAGAAAAAGAGGTTCCCGAAAATCCAAAACCTCCTGAGTCCTGATAAGCGAAATGAAAAGTAAATGTAACTGTTCGGTACAGGTCGAAGTACCCGGAATGCGAAAAGGTTACTGCAATTAGAAAAAGGAGAGATGACTTATGTTGATGCCGAGCATTTTTGGAGAAAATTTATTTGATGACTTTTTTGGTGATTTCCCATTTTATTACGATAAAGATATGAAGAACGTTGAGAAGAAACTTTACGGACGTAAAGCCAGCCATGTAATGAAAACCGATATCAAAGAAACAGATAATGGTTATGAGCTGGTTGTAGATCTTCCGGGATTCACAAAAGATGAAGTTCAGGCTACGCTTGAAAATGGTTATCTGACCATCAGTGCAGAAAAAGGTCTGGACAAAGATGAGAAAGAAAAAGAAACCGGTCATTATATCCGCAAAGAACGTTATGCGGGAGCGTGCAGCAGAAGCTTTTATGTCGGTGAAGATGTAGAACAGGCCGATATCAAGGCTGAGTTCAAACATGGTATCCTGACCCTGTTTGTTCCAAAGAAAGAAGCAAAACCGGCAGTAGAACAGAAAAAGACCATTGCAATCGAAGGCTGATCCTTTTGAGGGGAAGGGGTTTGCAAAAAAAGCAGTTTAACGAAACAGAAAGGCGGATGCTAAATATCCGCCTGATGTGAGATGAAAGTCCCGGCAGATGAAAATCTGCCGGGCTTTTTGTATTATGAAAGGTTATCATTTTCAGAGATTCGGCAAATACAGGAAGAAATCGGTATTATCTCGATATTTTCAATATATATAAAACCTATTGACATAATAAGAATTAGGTGGTATAGTAACCAAAAAATGAAAAAAACTTTCAGGAAGAAGCATAGAGATAGATTTTCAAAAAACAGAAAAGGAAAACAGGTATGGACAATAAAGAAAAGAAAAACGAACAAGATATGATCAATACGCAGGTTGAACCGCATAATCACAGAGCGATCATTGGATTCGACAAAAACGGTGTTCCGAAAGTTCTGGTGCCGGTCAGCGGACATACACACAAACATGTAGATGAAAACGGAAACGAGTATGAACATAGCCACGAGGAAGTTTTCACGGAAGATTACATGAAGGCGGTTGCAGCTTATCGCAAAACATTTCCGACAAAGCAGGATGTGCTGGACAATGTGCCGGACCCGGCAGTCAAAGAAATGATGCTGCGTATGGAGCAGCTTGGATATGATACGGCATTTGACCGTTTTGACAAACAACAGCCACAGTGCAGTTTTGGACTGAGCGGTACTTGCTGCCGTATCTGTAACATGGGTCCATGCCGTATCACTCCGAAATCTCCGAGAGGTGTCTGTGGTGCAGATGCAGATCTGATCGTTGCGAGAAATCTGCTTCGCGGTGCGGCAGCCGGTGCAGCACAGCATGGCATGCATGCAAGAGAACTGATCCTGATGCTGAAATGGGCAGCTCAGGGCAAACTGGATATTCCGATCATCGGAGAATACAAAGTCATTGCAATGGCAAAGTCATTTGGCATCAAAACAAAACACAGACAGATCAAAAATATCGCGATTGACCTGGCAGATGCACTTCTTGCAGATTTATCGAGAACAGAGCCGGATGAATACAAAGTGATCACTGCCTGTGCGGCACCGGAGCGTCAGAAAGTATGGAAAGATATGGATATTCTGCCGATCAGTGCTTATCACGAAGTGTTTGAAGCTTACCACAAAACAGGCTGTGCGACGGACGGAGACTGGGAGAGCGTGATGAAACAGTTTCTTCGCTGCGGACTTGCCTTTACATTCAGCGGTGTTGTTTCTACATCGATCGCAACCGATGCACTGCTTGGAGTCGGTGACCGTGTGACTTCCAAGGTAAACGTCGGAGCATTGAAAAAAGGCTATGTAAATATCGCAGTTCACGGACATCTGCCGATTCTGGTAAAAGAGATCGTAAAGGCTGGACAGAGCGAGAAATTTCAGAAACTTGCGAAAGAAAAAGGAGCAAAGGGCATTCAGTTTTACGGCATCTGCTGTTCCGGACTTTCTTCTATGTACCGTTATGAGGGCGTTATCCCACTGTCCAATGCAGTCAGTGCAGAACTGGTGCTTGGAACCGGAGCACTGGATCTTTGGGTAGCAGATGTGCAGGAAGTTTATCCGGCGATCATGGATGTTGCAAAATGTTTCAAGACAACGGTTGTCACGACACACGATTCTGCGAGACTTCCGGGAGCAGAACATATCGGATACGACCATCATCATTCGAATATCGCGGAGACAAAAAAGATTGCAGAACGCATCGTAGAGCGTGCAATCGAAAGTTTTGAGGCACGAAAAGGTGTGCCGGTATTTATTCCGAAATATGAAGTAGAGGCAGAAGTTGGATTTTCTGTAGAATATCTGTGCAAAAAATACGGCAGTCTGGAGCCGATTGCAGATGCAATCCGAGAGGGCAAAATCCTTGGTGTGGTAAATATGGTCGGATGCAACAATCCGAAAGTACTCTACGAAAAAGCGATCCTTGATGTCTGTGATGTACTTCTGAAAAATAACGTTCTGATCATCACAAACGGATGTGCATCCTTCCCGCTGATGAAAATGGGTTATTGTCAGACTTCCGAGTTTGCTTACAGTAAGGCAGGAGAAGGCTTAAGAGAATTTCTCAAACCGGATATGCCTCCGGTATGGCATGTCGGAGAATGTATCGACAACACCAGATCATCCGGAATCTTTGCAGGCATTGCAAATGCATTCGGAAAAGCAATGTACGAAATGCCGTTCGCTTTTGCATCACCGGAGTGGTCAAATGAAAAAGGAATTGATGCGGCACTTGGCTTCCGCCTGAACGGAATCAGTTCTTACCACTGTGTGGAAGCACCGATCCACGGTTCTTCAAAAGTCATCGAATTTTTGAAAGAAGGAACAAAAGAAACGCTGCATTCTTCCATGGTGGTAGATGTGGATCCGGTATCACTCGGTGAGAAAATGGTAGCTGATATGAAAGAAAAACGCAGACAGCTTGGAATCTGATCAAAAATTGCGAAACGATAAAGTACAGAAAAATCCAGATGACATTTTTAAAAAATGCCATGAGCGTTTGATTTAAATAGCTGCCCGAAAACAGACATAGGAGTACTTATGAGAAAATATAAAATCAGAAAAAGCCTGTGCATGCTGCTTGTCCTGACGCTTCTGACAGTTTTGTCCTCAGGATGCGGCAGATCCGAGGCAAAATATACCGCAGACGGAAAGAAGCAGATCATCACGATCGGTTACCTTCCGATCACACATGCACTGGCCGTCTTTGAAGAAAAAGAATTGCTTGATGCAGATGAAAACAGCACTCTGCAGATACAGCTTAAGAAATTCAGTTCCTGGACCGATCTGATGGATGCATTAAATTCCGGAAGGATCAACGGAGCGTCCGTGCTGGCAGAACTTGCGATGGGAGCCGTCAGTAACGGGCTGGATCTCAAAGCAGTGGCACTGGGACATAAAGATGGAAATGTGGTGATCGTTTCCAATGACATCACAAAAGTAGAAGATCTGAAAGGCAAAACCTTTGCCATTCCATCTAATCAGTCTTCCCACAATATTTTACTGAACGATATGCTTTCTGATGCGGGAATGTCGATTGACGATGTAAAGGTTGTCCAGCTTGCACCGGCAGAAATGCCGTCTTCCCTGGCAAGCGGTGCAATTGATGGATATTGCGTTGCAGAACCGTTCGGAGCACAGGCTGTGGTGCAGGATTACGGCCATGTGCTTTATGATTCCACACAGCTGTGGCAGAATTCCATCTGCTGTGCCCTCGTTATGAATGGAAGCTTTCTTGAAAAAAACAAGGAAGCCGTTGATAAACTGGTTGCCGGATACGAAGAGGCCGGAAACAGGCTCGACGAAACAACGGCAAAAACACTTGCAGAAGCTTATCTTGGACAGAATGAAAAGACGCTGGAAGTTTCCATGCAGTGGATTCATTATGACAATCTGGAGATCACAAAATCCGATTACGAACAGCTGACAGAACGAATGAAGAAGTACGGAATCAACAAAAATCCACCGTCTTATGAAGACTTTGTATATCAGCCTGAAAGCAGCGAATCTGATTAAAATAGCGTATAGAAAAGAACGGTGCGTCTTGAAATTCGACTTGAAAGAAAAAGCGAGGAAACAATATTATGTGGAAAAAAGGTATCAGAGTTATCGTGTCATTTGTAGTTGTACTTCTGGTATGGCAGATCGCCTGCACAGTGACAAACGCAAATGCAACACTGTTTCCGTCTCCGGTCAAAGTCGGAGAGGAATTTGTTAAATTGTTTACACAGGGACTGGAAGGAAGTACTTCCCACGTTACCTTACCGGGACATATCCGGATCAGCCTGCTACGTTTTGCGACCGGCTATGTACTTGCAGCCGTATCTGCGATCCTGCTGGGACTGATCCTCGGAAGCCTTCCGAAAGTATTTCAGTTTATCAACCCGATCCTTCAGATCATCCGTCCGATCGCACCGGTAGCATTCCTGCCGTTTATCGTATTCTGGTTCGGAATCGGTGATGTGCCTGCGATCGTGATCATCTTTATAGCCGGATTCTTCCCGATTCTGCTCTCCGTTGTGGCGGCGGTACAGCATGTAGATGGAATTTATTATAAAATTGCCAACAGCTTCGGAGTCGGAAAAGTAAAGACATTATTTGGCATTGTATTTCCGGCGATTTTTACACAGATTGCAAATGCACTTCGCCTGGCACTTGGAACATCCTGGATTTTTCTGGTTTCAGGAGAGATGGTAGGTGCACAGTCCGGACTTGGATTTCTGATTATGGACAGCAAAAACTGCATGCGTTTTGATGCACTTCTGGCAACCATGATCACGATCGGAGTGATCGGATTTATCTTAGATGGCTTGTTACGTTTCGCAGAAAAAGCGATCAGCACAAAAATTGGATTTGGAGTGTAGAGAAATGTATATAGACGTATCAAATGTGAGCATTTCCTTCGAGGAAAACAAAGAACAGCATACCATTTTAAATGATGTTTCCCTTCAGGTGGAAAAAGGAGAATTTATCTGCCTGCTCGGACCGTCCGGCTGCGGAAAATCCACACTGCTCAATGCGATGGCCGGATTTTTAAAACCTTCATCCGGAGAGATCAAAATCGACGGACAGACCGTAGAAAAACCGTCCATGAAATATGTCACCATTTTTCAGAACTATGGACTCCTGCCATGGAGAAGCGTGCAGAAAAATGTAGAGCTTGGACTGGAAACAAAGAAACTCGGCAGAGAAGAAAAAAAGAAGATCACAGATCATTACCTGGAAATGGTTGGCTTAAAAGAAGCAGCTAAAAAACGTCCGGCACAGCTTTCCGGCGGTATGCAGCAGAGGGTGGCAATCGCCAGAGCACTGGCGGTCGAGCCGGAAATCCTGTTTATGGATGAGCCGTTCGGGGCACTGGATGCGATCACCAGAATGAAACTTCAGAAAGATGTTCTGAAGATCGCACATGAGACAGACAAAACCGTCGTGTTCGTTACACATGATATCGAAGAAGCTATTTTCCTTGCAGACCGCATCGTGATCATGTCAGCCAATCCGGGCAAGATCAAGAGCATCATGAAAGTCACACTGCCGAAAGACAGAGACCGTACATCAGATGATTTCCTGCTGATGCGAGATAAAGTGTATGAGATCTTCCAGATGAAAGAAGAGAGAAATATCGAGTACTTTATCTGATTTCACAAGATTCATTTCTATTGTTTGTGAATAATAAAAAGAGAACATATAAAAATATATTTGACATAAAAGAATAGAAATGCTATTATAAATGCATAAAAGGTGTTGCCGATGACGGTTCGCCTGATTGTTTAATAGTTGGATAACCGCCTATGTTTTGTCAGGACAGAGGGCGGTTATTTTTGCGTCTTGGAGTCATGCTTTCCATGCATATAACCAAGACTGTAAAAAGTCGCACACAGTGAAAATACTGCGATAAGGTCAGAAATGGTAAGCATAAGTAAGACCTCCTTTTCCAAGATTTCTCTGAAAGTGAGAGATAAATCTATGTAATCGGAGCTACAGTCTACTCTCCGCAAGAAGCGAACCGCCATACACACGTCAACGTGTGGCAACACCTGTTTTGTATAATATCATATATTTATTATAAAATCAATAAAAACAAAAAAAGACATTAATAAACAAAAAGAAACATACAAAAACAAAAATAATATATTTGACATAAAAGAATAGAAATGCTATTATAAATGCATAAAAGGTGTTGCCGATGACGGTTCGCCTGATTGTTAAAGGCTTATGATCGCCCTAGTTTCTCAGGCATGGGGCGGTCATTTTTCTATATAGAATCGCAACAATGGAGTGAATAACGATGGTAAAATATTTGATAAAGGACACGACAAGGGAAGAACGTGAGCGGATCGTAGCAGAATCTCTTGGCAATATCGATGCCTCCTGTGACGGATGCAGTTCCGGGATTGTGGAGATGTATCAGGATTATATTGATGGGAAAAAGGAACTGCGTGAGATTTCGATGGAATTTAACGCACGCTATATTTCCGGGGAGGAAGCACCAACGGTTCGTTCTTCCTGTCCGATGAGATAACAAAGGAGCGGATGATGGCAAAAGCGGGCGGAAATTTATTAAACACTTATGTTGCGGATTATGTGGTCTTTGATCTGGAGACGACCGGGATTTCGCCTAAGACGGACGAAGTGGTTGAGATTTCTGCAGTGAAGGTGGAGCACGGCAAGGTTACGGATGAGTTCAGTACGCTGGTGAATCCGAAACGAAGGATTCCTTACGGAGCCAGCCGTGTAAATGGCATTACGGATGATATGGTTGCGGAAGCACCGTTTTTTGAACAGGTTCTGGAAGAATTTCTGGAGTTTATTGAAGGATTCGTGTTGGTTGGACATAACATTGCCCGATTTGACATGAATTTTCTTTATCGTGATGTGGAAAAGTATTTTGAACGGTCGCTGCCAAATGATTATATTGATACATTGCAGATGGCGAGAAGGGAGCTTCCGAATCTGGAGCATCACAGGCTGACGGATCTGGCAGAATACTACGGGATTTCGGCAGAAGGGGCACATCGGGCATTAAATGACTGCCGGATGAACCAGCAGGTTTTCGAGAAAATGGGAAATCCTGTATACAAAAAACAGGGCAAAGATAAAGAAAATAACAGAGGAGTCGATTCGGCAAAAACAGAACCGAGTGAACAGGCACAAAACACCGCACCGACAGTCCGGAAACGCAGTACTTTTAAACTGCGTGCGGTGGTGGAGCGGATCACTTACCAGAATCCGGACAACGGCTATACAGTTCTGAAGTGTGCGGTGAAAAATTATCAGGATCTGGTGACGGTGGTCGGCAGTCTTCTGGATGTCAATGTTGGTTCGGTGCTTCTGATCGACGGAAACTGGAAAATGGACAGTCGCTATGGCAGACAGTTTCAGGCAAAGACCTGGGAAGAGACGATGCCGGCGACTGTTTTTGGCATTGAAAAATATTTGGGTTCTGGGCTGATCAAAGGGGTTGGCCCCAAATATGCAAAACGGATCGTGCAGAAGTTCGGAACAGAGACGATCGCTGTGATTGAGACCGATGTCTTCCGACTGCGGGAAGTGGAGGGAATCGGAGAAAAGCGTATCCGAAAGATTGCAGAGAGCTGGGAAAAGCAAAAAGAGATTAAAAATGTTATGCTGTTTTTGCAGGATCATGGGGTTAGCACTTCCTTTGCAGCAAAGATCTACAAGCAATACGGCAATGAAAGTGTCAATAAGGTCCGGGAAAATCCATTTCGGCTGGCAGATGATATCTGGGGGATCGGCTTTAAAACAGCGGATGGGATTGCACAGAAGCTGGGATTTGGAAAAGAAGCTTTTGTGCGTCTTCGAAGCGGTATTATGTATACATTAAGCAATCTGGCGGATCAGGGACATGTCTATGCAACGAAGGAACAGCTGATCAAAACGGCAGCAGAGCTTCTGGAAGCAGAGGAGGGCTGTGTTGTGATGACGCTGGATCAGATGCTGGCGGATCACGATCTGATCTTACAGAAAGTGGAAATTCCGAAAGAGCAGCGAAAACATGAAATGCCTGCAGACCTTGAACAACCGGAATGGAAATTGGCAGAACCTCAAATAACCGAAGCTATTTATCTGCCGCCGTTTTATTATGCGGAGACCGGTGTGGCAGGAAAATTAAAAAGGCTGCTGGCAGCTCCGGCGGCGGATCGTCTGTGGACTGCACTGGAGACGGCGAAAGAAAAAACAGGCAATCAGGATTTGTCGATTGATGTGGAGAAGATTCAGGAAAAGGTGCATATGGAGTATGATGAGGTTCAGGCAGATGCGATTCGCAAAGCAGCGGTTTCCAAAGTTATGGTGCTGACCGGAGGACCTGGAACCGGAAAGACAACGACCACACAGGGGATCATTGCAGCATATCGGGCATTCGGACTTAAGATTCTGCTTGCGGCACCGACAGGGCGTGCGGCAAAACGTATGACAGAGGCCACCGGCCTGGAAGCGAAAACAATCCATCGTCTTCTGGAATGTCAGCCTCCGGAAGGATATCTCAAAAACGAAGAAAATCCGCTGGAAGGGGACGTACTGATCGTTGACGAATGTTCGATGATCGATATCGTTTTAATGAATGCACTTTTAAAGGCGATTCCGCAGGGGATGCGTCTGATTTTGGTCGGAGATATCGATCAGCTGCCGTCTGTCGGAGCCGGAAACGTGCTGCGTGATATCATTGATTCCGAAACAGTGCCTGTGATCCGTCTGATCAGGATTTTCCGACAGGCACAGAGCAGCCGTATCATTATGAATGCACATCGGATCAACGAGGGCAAAATGCCGGATATTTCCAATGGGAAGGATACGGACTTCTTTTTTGTGCAGAAAGAAGATCCGCAGGAGGCAGCAGACGAGGTCATGCGTCTGGTGAAAAATAAGCTGTCGCGTTATTATCAGACGCCGCCGTCTCAGATTCAGGTGCTCACGCCGATGCAGAAAGGAATCGTCGGAGCTGCCAATTTAAATACGATTCTTCAGGAAACTCTCAATCCGCAGGGCGAAGGACTGCGAAGAGGCGGTTTTGTATTTCGCGTAAACGATAAAGTGATGCAGATCCGCAATAATTATGACAAAGAAGTGTTTAACGGCGATATCGGGATGATCGATGTGGTGGATGTGGCAGCCCGAAATCTGAAAGTGAATTTCGACGGACGCATCGTGGAGTATGATGTCACAGAACTGGATGAACTGACACTTGCCTATGCAACAACAATCCATAAAGCACAGGGATCGGAATATCCGATCGTCGTGATGCCGGTGCTGATGAATCATTTTGTGATGCTTCAGAGAAATCTGATCTATACAGGAATCACCCGTGCGAAAAAAATCCTCGTACTGGTCGGAACACGCAAGGCACTTTCCTATGCCGTGCGGAATGTGACGGTGACAAAACGAAATACTCTTTTAAAAGAAAGGTTACAGGAAAAGTTTTAATAGCTGGACGTGAGATAAAAAACATAGTATAATAAGAAAACAATGGTGTCGGAGACGGTATTTTATATGGACATTGAAGAAGCGGGAACAGTTCGGGGGGGGTGAACTGTTTTTTTAGTTTTGGAAGACGCAGAAAATGTTTAGTACAGGGTATTCTTTTAAGAGGGAAGATGAAGAATGCAGAAAATTTTGATAGTAGATGATTCGGAAATAAACAGAGAGATCCTGGCGGCCATGCTTGAGAAAACATACGAGATCGACATGGCGAAAGACGGTCAGGAAGCGATCGAGATCCTGGAAAAGAAGTGGAAAACGTATCAGATCGTGCTGCTTGATCTGAATATGCCGGTGATGAATGGATATGAAGTTCTGAAGGTCATGGAAGAAAAGCAGTGGCTTGATTCACTGCCGGTTATCTGTATCTCGGCAGAAACATCGGAGGCAAGTATAGGAAAGGCGTACGAACTCGGAGCCACGGATTATTTTACGAGGCCGTTTGATACGGCAGTCGTACTGCGGCGTGTGCAGAATACGATTGCACTGTATGCAAAAGCGTCCAGCAGTCTGCACGATGCGATGGAGATGTTATCCGGCATTTTTTATCGTATCATTAAAATCAATCTGAGTATGGATACCTATAGAACACTTAAAAATATTTCCGACGATTTCAGGAGTCCGCTGGATGGCATTAAGAGTATTTCGCAGAGACTGATGCAGTACGGAGAAGAATATGTCCATGAGGAAGATCAGGAAGCTTTTTTGGAATTTTGTGATTCGGAAAATCTGCGTAAAAATTTCTCGGAAGAAGATACAGAGCGTATCAGTATGAGCTATCGCTGTCGGAATGGACAGGAATTTCGCTGGGTTTCCATGGAGATCATCAAGAGTACAGAGTACGCAAAAGATAACGAAGTCGTGGTTCTTTATCTTCGGGATATCAATACAGACTATCTGAAACAGCTGGATATGGTTCTGAGCAGGAGCAAAGGTTTTGTCGGTATGGTGAATGTCAATGTAACAGACGGAACCTGCAAATCCGGAAGCAGTTCTCTGAAAAATCTGGAGCTTCAGGAAGAGGATCGTACACTTGATCAGTATATAAACAGGATCAGCACTTCGATTCCACAGGAGGATGGGCGCAGAAGTTTTACAGAAAATTTCAGCAGAAAGCATATGCTGGATTCTTTCGAAAAAGGTCACACGGTCATTCAGGAAAATTATCCGGTATACAGCACAGAAAACCATCGTCCGCAGCTTTATTGCGTAACAGCAGAGATGGTTCGCAATGCTTTTTTCGGTCAGATAGAGGCTATTCTTTATTTTACCAATATTACGGAGAAGTATCTGGAAGAAAAGATGCCGCAGATCCTGTATCAGAAAAGCTATGAGCGGATTGCGGTGATTGACTTAAAACGCAGGAAGATCGCGATCAGTTCTGCGAAAGTTTTTGATTTTTCAGAGTCTCTGGATCAGGAGCTGGATTATGAACAGTATCTGAAAAAAGCAGTACAGAATTCTGTTCCGGAAGAAGAAAAGGCACAGTTTGAAAATCATACGAGACTTGATAATATAAAAAGAGAACTGGATCTGAAAGGACGTTATTCTTTCAGTACACACCAGATAAACAAAGATGGAGAAAAATGCCTGATTAATTATACTTATCTTTATTTTGATCGGTATTTTGGCATCGTGGCTGTGGCAGTCGAGGATATTACGGAGCTGGCAGGACAGGATGCACTGACAGGCGGATACAACCGACAGGGATTTGTACAGAAGGCAGAACATATCCTGCAGAATGCAAATGAGGATGACAATTATGCGATCCTGTTTTTCAATATTAAGAACTTTAAGGCAGTGAACGAACTTTTTGGAATTGATCTTGGTGATTTTATTCTGCGTGAGTTTTATGAAGATCTGAAAAATTCACAGCTTGATCCGGTTGTGACCGCCAGGGCTGAGGCTGACCATTTTGTGTGCCTTGTGAAACGGGAAAATCTGGATGAGGAGTTTCTGCCAAAGCTCTGTACGAAGAAGATTTCCAGCTCCGGAAAGACCATCCGTCTGTTCAGCCGTTGCGGTATTTTCTATGTAAAAGATAAAGAAATGTCCGTAAACATGATGATCGGGCGTGCGAAGCTGGCAAAGGAATATATTGAAGATGAGTATGTTCAGCCATATAAAGTATATGATTCTTCCATGCAGACTGCTTACATAGACAAAGCAGAGATTGCAGGAGAACTTGCAGACGGCATCGCGAAAGGAGAACTTCAGGTTTATTATCAGCCGGTTGTGGATGTAAAGACCGGACAGATCGCTTCCGCAGAAGCCCTGATCCGCTGGCATCATTCCGAGAAAGGTTTCCTGTCGCCAGGCTTCTTTATACCGGCTCTGGAAGAGAGCGGTCACATCTCCGAACTGGATGATTATGTCATTCATCAGGTCAGCGATTTCCTGATGGATCGTTACCATGCAGGCAAGAATGTGGTTCCGGTTTCGGTCAATTTATCATGGATGGATTTCTATGATGAGAAGATCATGGAAGATATCCTTGATAAATGTAAAAACAATGATCTGGAAGAAAAACTGATCCGTCTGGAAGTTACTGAGACATCCTACGCTGCGATGGGTGAGAGCCGCAACAGTATTCTTGAATCCTTCCGTACAGAAGGTGTCAAGATCATGATGGATGACTTCGGAACCGGTTATTCTTCGTTTGGTATGCTTCAGCAGTACAATTTCGATATTATGAAGATTGACATGAGTTTCATCCGCCAGATCGAGACAAATTCAAAGACGAAAAGTATGTTACGATTCCTGATCGATATGGCACATGAGATGGGCATTCATATCGTTGCAGAAGGCGTTGAGACAGAAGTTCAGGCAGATTTTCTGAAGAAGAGCCACTGTGATTATATCCAGGGATATTATTATTACCGTCCGATCCCACAGGAAGAGTTTCGAAAACTTCTCGATGAGATGTAAAGATTTTTTAACTTGCAATTCAAAAATTGCCATGCTATACTTGAAATGATATTAGGGTCAGAAGACCTTTTGACTCTGGAATCTAATACATGAAGCAGAAATGATTTTCATGCAAATATTTGCCCACCAAGAGATTGGTTAAGCCCATACGGACAGGCGGGGCAGCTGCCGATGGTGGAGAGATCCACGTTATTGATTGAGTTAGAAGCTCAAATTTTATAAGTTGATGACGACTGCAGGCGAAGGACTGCAGGACCCTGAATCGTATGCGATAGAGATATCACTTGTGAAACGGTCAATAAGAGTAGTAATAGCAAATATTTGCTGGCGAAGATGCCAACGTAGACTCTGATAATAGTTTTTGCAGCATGTAGGACAGATTACATAAAGTATGACTATGAGAATGTGACAAGGCAGGTGATGTGTGCGCAGCATATAGGCATCTGTCTTTTTTTTGTGTAATAGGAAACTTCGTCCCTATTACATAAAAACGCTCCGGGCAGGATTCTTTCTTGTGCTACAGAAGATGCCATGTTATGCGAAAGCATGAAAGTCATGCTTCCTGTAGAGCCAAAAGCTCTGCCGGACGGCATGCATACCGCATCAGGGAGCAT
>ENA-OURQ01002362-OURQ01002362.1-human-gut-metagenome-genome-assembly--contig:-NODE-2362-length-14206-cov-3.025299_pt1 | contig 14206 bp, 9 predicted proteins | sample MGYA00242105_ERZ508999 | MGnify/ENA primary metagenome ERZ508999 (study PRJEB26280, sample SAMEA2338771) | human gut metagenome | biome: human gut; feature: human-associated habitat; material: faeces...
CCAATAAATATTTTGAAAAAGGAATGGTTGTATTTTTTGCAGGAGGAACCGGTCATCCGTACTTCTCTACAGATACAGCAACCGTTTTGCGGGCTATTGAAATCGAGGCAGATGTAATTCTGCTGGCAAAAGCCATTGACGGGGTATACGATAGTGATCCGAAGACAAATCCGGATGCAAAACGTTACGATGAAGTAAGCATTCAGGAAGTCATTGACAAACAGCTGGCGGTTGTGGATCTGACAGCATCCATCCTGAGCATGGAGAACAAAATGCCGATGTATGTGTTTGGATTAAACGAAGAAAACAGCATTGTAAAAGCAATCAGCGGTGACTTTAACGGAACAAAAGTAACCGTATAAGTATTAGAAGAATAGAGCAGTATTCCGGGAAATATAATACAGAAAATATAACAGAAGGTAAAAAAGAATATATCTGGAGGATTAAAATATGGCAAACGAGACAATCAAACCTTATGAGACAAAGATGAAGAAATCTTACAACAATTTACTGGATGAGTACACTTCTATCCGTGCAGGCCGTGCAAACCCGCATGTTCTGGATCAGCTTCGTGTAGATTATTACGGTGCACCGACAGCTATCCAGCAGGTTGCAAACGTATCTGTACCGGAAGCACGCATGATCATGATCCAGCCATGGGAAGCATCTATGGTGAAAGCAATCGAGAAAGCAATTATGACATCCGACATTGGCATCAACCCGACTAACGATGGCAAATGCATCCGTCTGGTATTTCCGGAACTGACAGAGGAGAGACGTAAAGACCTTGCGAAAGATGTCAAGAAAAAAGGCGAGGCTGCCAAAGTTGCTGTTCGGAACATTCGTCGTGATGCAAATGATGCATTAAAGAAAATGGGTAAAGGCGGCGATATTTCTGAGGATGAGATTAAAGATCTGGAAGATCAGGTTCAGAAACTGACAGATAAATTTATCGCTGAGATTGATGGTGCAATCGCTGAGAAAACAAAAGAAATCATGACTGTATAAGCAGAATATAACAGACTGAGATGAGAGGATGGGGACATGGCGCAGGCTATGTCCTTTTCTGAGAAAGGGGAAAAAATGGAACTTTCACAGTTAAAGATACCAACACATGTTTCAATCATTATGGATGGAAATGGACGCTGGGCGAAATCCAAGGGTATGCCCCGGACTTATGGACATTCAAAAGGAGCAGATGTACTTATGGATATCTGTGAGGATGCGGATGCACTTGGAATTAAATATCTGACCGTGTATGCATTTTCCACGGAGAACTGGAGCCGTCCGGAAACAGAAGTAAAAACGCTGATGTTTTTGTTTCGCAAATATATCAAAATCTGCTATGGGAAGGCAATGAAAAACAATACCCGTGTGCGTGTCATCGGAGATAAGACCGGACTGGCAGAGGATCTCCGGGAGAGCATCCGTGTATTGGAGGAAGATACTGCGAAAAATACAGGTCTGCAGTTTCAAATCGCCATTAATTATGGCAGCAGGGATGAGATGCTGCGCGGTATGCGTCGGATGATGCAGGACTATAAAGAAGGAAAGTTTGCACTGGAGGATGTGGATGAAGCACATTTTTCCAGCTATCTGGATACTGACGGAATTCCTGATCCGGATCTGATGATCCGTACCAGCGGAGAACAGAGATTGTCTAATTATCTGATGTGGCAGCATGCGTACAGTGAATTTTACTTTACGGATGTGCCGTGGCCGAAGTTTGATAAAGCAGAACTGGTGAAGGCACTGGAGGCTTATACCAGCCGTGACCGCCGTTATGGAAAAGTAAAAGCATAAAAGGGATTTCTAAGAAAATACCTGAACATAAGAGAGGAAAAAAATATGTTTAAGACAAGACTGTTGAGTGGTATCGTGCTGGTACTGCTGGCGTTGTTATTTATTATTCACGGCGGCTATCTGCTGCTGACAGTACTGGGCATAATCTCACTGATCGGACTGTTTGAACTGTACCGTGTATTCGGTATTGAGAAAAGTGCACCGGGTATCGTCGGATATGTGGCTGCCATTGTATATTATCTGAATCTGGTATTTGATTTTATACCGGATAGTATGATGTTTGTGATGGCACTGCTGATCGTGTGCATGTGTGTATTTGTATTTGGCTACCCGAAGTTTCATGCAAACCAGATCATTGCAGCTTTTTTCGGAGTATTCTATGTGGCAGTAATGCTGTCCTGCATTTATGAGACACGCTCTCTGGAAGGCGGAAAGTACCTCGTATGGTTGATTTTCCTTTGTTCCTGGGGCTGCGATACCTGTGCATACTGCGTGGGTATGTTGTTCGGAAAACATAAGATGGCACCTGTGTTAAGTCCTAAAAAATCAGTGGAAGGTGCTGTAGGTGGTGTGATAGGAGCTGCACTGCTGACGATTATTTACGGATTTCTTTTCCGGGGTTCTATGGATGTGGATGTGCCATATATTTTTATGATGGCGGGTATCTGTGCGGCAGGCGCGCTGATCTCAATGGTTGGCGATCTGGCAGCATCTGCTATCAAACGTAATTTTGAAATCAAAGATTACGGAAAGCTGATTCCGGGTCATGGAGGTATCCTGGACCGTTTTGACAGTGTGATCTTTACCGCACCGATTATTTTTTATCTGACCGGTAATCTGTTACAGCTTGCCATTTAACTACTAACTTTCATGGAAGGAAATATAAATATGAAATATATAGCGATTCTGGGTTCTACCGGTTCAATCGGTACTCAGACACTGGAGGTTGTGCGTGCACAGCAGGATATCAAAGTAACTGCTTTATCAGCCGGTGATAATATTGATCTGCTGGAGCAGCAGATTCGTGAATTCAGGCCGGCTCTCGCAGCGGTAAAGACAGAAGAAAAAGCGAAAGAGCTGGCATTGCGGATCAGTGATCTGAATGTCCCTGTTCTGTCCGGTATGGACGGACTGATGGCAGTAGCCTGTGAAAAAAAAGCAGAAGTGCTTGTGACAGCCATTGTTGGCATGCTTGGGATCCGTCCGACCATTGCCGCAATTGAAGCCGGCAAGGATATTGCTTTGGCAAATAAAGAGACGCTTGTGACAGCCGGACATATCATTATGCCATTGGCAAAAAAATGTGGTGTCCGTATTCTTCCGGTGGACAGTGAACATAGTGCAATTTTCCAATCTCTGAATGGAGAGAAAGAACATGGAAATAAGATTGATAAGATTCTGCTGACTGCGTCCGGTGGACCGTTTCGCGGAATGAGCAGAGAAGAGCTTTCACAGGTGCGTCTGGAAGACGCCCTAAAGCATCCGAACTGGGTGATGGGAAGAAAGATTACGATTGATTCCGCTACTTTGGTAAACAAAGGTCTGGAAGTTATGGAGGCAAAGTGGCTGTTTGACGTGGAACTTGACCAGATTCAGGTAGTCGTGCATCCGCAGAGCGTGATCCATTCCATGGTGCAGTATGAAGATGGTGCCATCATTGCACAGCTTGGCACACCGGATATGAAGCTTCCGATCCAGTATGCACTGTATTATCCGGAACGACGGTTCCTGCGGGGGATGCGTCTTGATTTTTACAAACTGGGGCAGATGACATTTGAAGCACCGGATATGGAGACCTTCGAAGGACTGAAATTTGCTTTGGAGGCAATGCGGCGCGGTGGCAATATCCCGACGGTATTTAATGCAGCCAACGAGAAAGCAGTGGCAATGTTTTTGGAACGCAGAATCGCATTTTTGGATATTCCGGATATTATCGCATCTGCAATGGAGGAAATTGCATATATCAAACATCCGTCGGTAGACGAGATTCTGGCAACGGAGACAGCGGTATATGAATGGATAGAAAGCAGGTGGTAGGGTGATCATAAAATATATCATAGCGATCTTGCTGTTCAGTGCAATTATTCTGTTCCATGAGCTTGGACATTTTCTTCTGGCAAAAGCCAACGGTATCCGGGTGAATGAGTTTTCACTGGGACTTGGTCCGACCATTGTCGGTTTCACAAAGGGAGAGACAAAATATTCCATTAAGCTGTTGCCCTTTGGCGGCGCCTGTATGATGGAGGGGGAGGACAGTCAGAGTAATGATGACCGTTCTTTTCAGAAAAAATCGGTCTGGGCGCGCATCAGCGTGGTTGCTGCCGGACCGGTGTTTAATTTTATCATGGCATTTGTACTGGCAGTGATCATTCTCGGAAATATCGGAATTTCCGCACCGATAGTGGCACAGGTGGAAGACGGATACGGTGCACAGGCAGCAGGACTGCAGGCCGGTGATGAGATTATAAAAATGAATCATAAGCACATTCATTTTTTTAAGGAAATCAGCATGTATACCCTGTTTCACGCCGGGGAGACTGTGGAAGTGACTTATGAGAGAAACGGGGAGCGCAATACCGTGGAAGTTCAGCCGACCTACGATGAAGAACAGGGTCGTTACCGTTACGGCATCTATGGCTCCGGAGAGTATACCAAATTCGGTCCGTTAAAGACGCTGCAATACAGTGTGTATGAAGTAAAATACTGGATCCAGTATACGGTGGGAAGTCTGAAAATGCTTCTGACCCATCAGGTCAGCGTTAATGATCTGTCCGGTCCGGTGGGAATTGTAAAAACCATTGGGGATACTTATGACATGAGTAAATCAGACGGTGTTTTTTATGTCTGGATGAACTTATTGAATCTGGCACTGTTACTGTCTGCAAATCTTGGGGTTATGAACCTTCTTCCGATTCCGGCGCTGGATGGCGGTCGTCTGGTATTTCTGGTGATCGAGGCAATCCGAGGAAAGAGGGTCAGCGAGGACAAAGAAGGCATGGTACATTTTATTGGCTTGTTGTGTCTGTTTGGTCTGATGATCCTGATTATGTTTAATGATATTCGAAAATTGATACCATGATAGTGGATAGGAATGTTCTGTGGATCTGTTTTGAAAAACAGGTACAGCAGGGCTTTCTTATCATTTAAGAGGAGAAAAAAATGGCAGAGAGAAAATCTACAAGAGAAGTACGAATTGGTGATGTGGTCATTGGAGGCAATCATCCTATTGCGATTCAATCCATGACAAATACGAAGACACAGGACGTGGAAGCGACTGTGGCACAGATTCTGCAGTTGGAGCGTGCAGGATGTCAGATCATCCGCAGTACCGTTCCTGACATGGAAGCTGCAAAAGCACTTCAGGAGATCAAAAAACAGATTCATATTCCACTTGTTGCGGACATACATTTTGATTACAGACTTGCCATTGCAGCTATGGAAAACGGTGCGGACAAGATTCGTATCAATCCGGGCAACATTGGTTCTGCTGAGCGTGTCAAAGCAGTGGTAGATTGTGCCAGAGAGCGTAATATCCCAATCCGTGTCGGTGTAAACAGTGGTTCGCTGGAAAAAGAACTGGTAGAGAAATATCATGGTGTGACAGCAGAAGGAATCGTAGAGAGTGCACTGGATAAAGTGAAAATGATTGAGGATTTTGGCTATGATAATCTGGTTATCAGCATCAAATCCTCAGATGTTATGATGTGTGTGAAAGCACATGAACTGATTTCAAAACAGACGGATTATCCGCTGCATGTGGGAATCACGGAGTCTGGAACAATCATCAGCGGAAATATCAAATCCTCCATCGGTCTGGCACTGATCCTAAATCAGGGGATTGGCGATACAATCCGTGTATCTCTGACCGGAGATCCGGTGGAAGAAATCAAATCAGCCAAGCTGATTCTGAAAACACTGGGGCTGAGAAACGGTGGCATAGAGATTGTTTCTTGTCCGACCTGTGGACGTACCAGTCTGGATCTGATCAGTCTGGCAAATAAAGTAGAAACCATGGTGGCAGAATTTCCACTGAATATAAAAGTGGCTGTAATGGGCTGCGTGGTAAACGGACCCGGGGAAGCGAAAGAAGCGGATCTTGGTATCTGCGGTGGAAAACAGGAAGGTCTGATCATCCGTCGCGGAGAAGTGATAAAAAAAGTACCGGAAGCAGAGTTGCTGGAGGCACTGCGACAGGAACTGATCAATTGGAGTGAATAGATAAATGGCAAAAAGCTTTTTTGAAGTATTTCCACAGTTAAAACTGGATACGGATCTGCATGGCATGCTGGATGATGCCACAGTTTCAAAAGTTTCCACAACGAGACAGAGAAACTCTTTGCGTATCTACCTTGGATGCGGCAGACTTTTGCCAAAAGAAAAAATATATTTTCTGGAAAGTGAACTGAAACGACAGCTGTTTCCACATCATACGATGAATATCAAGATCATTGAACATTTTCAGCTGTCTGAACAGTATACACTGAAAAATCTGCTGGATGTGTACTGGAGCAGTATTCTGACAGAATTTCATCGATACAGTCTGCTGGAGTATAACCTGCTGCGTCAAGCAAAAGTAGATGTGGTGGAGGAAAAAACATTGCGTATCAGTTTGGAAGATTCTGTACTGGCGCATCAGAAGGAAGAAGAAATCTATCACATTCTGGAAAAAATATTCAATGAACGATGTAATCTGTCCGTGCAGATTCAGATGGAGTTTCATGAGAAAAAAGAATCCAAATACCGGAAAAATGCAGATCTCAAGATGCAGAATGAAGTGGAAAATGTCATTCGTCTGTCCAGTTTTGGTGCAAAACGTCATTCTGAAGGAGAATATCTGGAGAGTGAGGAAGCAGGTGCATCGGAAGTACCATGGGAGACCGAGGAGACTGCTGCAAAGCCTGCGAAGAAAGCAGCTCCGGCAAAGAAGACGGAAGCTCCGGCGGCCAAAAAGGAAGCCGTGCCAGCAGGAAAGAAGTCTGCAAAACAGGAAGAACACGGTGGTTTCCGAAAGAATTTTGGCGGCAGCCGGGATTTCCGGGAGCGGGGTTCTTTTAAACGTTCTGACAATCCGGATGTGATATTTGGCCGTGATTTCGAAGAAGAGACGATTCGCATTGAACAGATTATGGGCGAGATGGGAGAAGTTGTCATCCGTGGACAGATTCTGTCTATGGACGAGCGTCCGATCCGTGGAGAGAAAACTATTTTAATGTTTTCTATTACAGATTTTACCGACACGATCATGGTAAAAATGTTCTGCAAGGATGAATATCTCAAGGAAATCAAAGACGGAGGGATTGCGAAAGGTGCATTTCTGAAAATCAAAGGTGTGACAACAATTGACCGGTTTGACAGCGAACTGACCATCGGTTCTGTCATCGGTATCAAGAAGATTCCGTCCTTTGTGTCTACCCGTATGGATACCAGTCCGGTGAAACGTGTGGAACTGCATTGCCATACGAAGATGAGCGATATGGATGGTGTATCTGATGTCAAAGATATCATCAAACGTGCCATGAAATGGGGACACAAAGCACTTGCTATCACCGATCACGGAGATGTACAGGCTTTTCCGGATGCAAACCACGCAATTGGAAAGGATGATGATTTTAAAATCATTTATGGTATGGAAGCCTATCTGGTGGACGATCTGAAAGGGCTGGTAGAAAACCCGATGGGGCAGACCTTTGCAGATAGTTTTGTTGTATTTGATCTGGAAACAACAGGATTCAGTGCAGCCAAAAATAAAATTATTGAGATTGGTGCTGTAAAAGTGGTAAATGGTTCCATTACAGAACGTTTTTCTACTTTTGTCAATCCAAAAGTACCAATTCCATATGAGATTGAGCAGCTGACTCATATCACGGACGATATGGTACTGGATGCGCCGATGATTCATGAGATTTTGCCGCAATTTATGGAATTCTGCCAGAATGCTGTTATGGTGGCACATAATGCTGATTTTGATATGAGTTTTATCAGGCATAACTGTGATCTGTTAGGTCTGGAATGTGAAAAAACTGTACTGGATACGGTAGCTTTAGCCCGTGTTCTGCTGCCTTCGCTGAATCGATTTAAGTTAAATACAATCGCAAAAGCACTGAACATTTCTCTGGAAAATCATCATCGTGCGGTAGATGATGCTGCCTGTACAGCAGAGATATTTACAAAATTTGTGGAAATGCTGCGGGAACGAGGCATAGAAACTATGGAAAATCTGGAACAGATGGAAAGCTATACGGAGGAGAGTATCCGAAAGCTGCCAAGTTACCATGCCATTATGCTGGCGCAGAACGATATTGGTCGAGTAAATCTGTATCGTCTGGTATCGGATTCCCATATCAAATATTATAACCGCCGGCCGAAAATTCCAAAAAGCGAATTTATGAAATATCGGGAAGGAATTCTGCTTGGTTCTGCCTGTGAGGCGGGAGAGTTGTATCGTACGTTGTTGCGTGGAAGTACGCAGGAAGAAGTGGCACGAATCGTACAGTTCTATGATTATCTGGAAATTCAGCCACTGGGAAACAATGCGTTTATGCTGCGCAGTGATAAGGAACCGATAGAATCGGAAGAAGATCTGAAGGATATAAACCGGCAGATTGTAGAACTGGGGGAGCAGTTTAATAAACTTGTGGTAGCAACCTGTGACGTACACTTTCTGGATCCGGAAGATTCCATATATCGCAGTATCATTATGGCAGGCAAGGGCTTTGATGATGCAGATCAGCAGGCACCGCTTTTTCTTCGTACAACAGAGGAAATGTTGAAAGAATTTGAATATCTGGGCAGTGAAAAAGCGGAAGAAGTAGTCATTGAAAATACAAATAAGATTGCAAATATGTGCGAGAAAATCTCACCGGTCAGACCGGATAAGTGTCCGCCCGTTATTGAAAATTCGGATGGCATGCTGCGTGAAATCTGTTATACAAGAGCTCATGAGATTTATGGCGAAGAACTTCCGCCGGTGGTAGTTGAGCGGTTGGAACGTGAATTGAATTCCATTATATCCAATGGATTTGCCGTTATGTACATCATTGCACAGAAACTGGTGTGGAAATCAAATGAGGATGGGTATCTGGTAGGTTCACGAGGATCCGTAGGATCGTCCTTTGTAGCAACCATGGCAGGAATCACGGAAGTAAATCCGCTGAGCCCGCATTATATCTGCAGCAACTGTCATTATGTGGATTTTGATTCAGAGCTTGTAAAAGGCTATGCCGGAAAAGCCGGATGTGATATGCCGGACCGTAACTGTCCGCACTGTGGTCAGAAGCTGATGAAGGAGGGCTTTGATATTCCATTCGAGACTTTCCTTGGATTCAAGGGAAACAAAGAGCCGGATATCGACCTGAATTTCTCGGGCGATTATCAGAGTAAAGCACACAAGTATACAGAGGTTATTTTTGGTGACGGTCAGACATTTCGTGCAGGAACGATTGGAACGCTTGCGGATAAAACGGCATTCGGATATGTGAAGCATTATTATGAGGAACGTGGTGTTCCCAAACGGAATTGTGAGATCGACCGGATCGTGCAGGGATGCACAGGTATCCGTCGTACCACCGGACAGCATCCGGGCGGTATCATCGTTCTTCCTTTTGGTGAAGATATCAACTCCTTCACTCCGGTACAGCATCCGGCAAATGATATGAATACACCGATCATTACGACACATTTTGAATACCATTCGATTGACCAGAACCTATTAAAACTTGATATTCTGGGACATGACGATCCATCTATGATCCGAAGAATGGAAGATATCACAGGAATTGATGCACAGACGATCCCAATGGACGATAAAGGCGTTATGGGATTATTTCATGGAACAGAAACCTTAGGGATCACACCAGAAGATATTGATGGGACACCGCTTGGATCACTTGGAGTACCGGAATTTGGGACAGACTTTGTAATTCAAATGCTTCAGGATACGCATCCACAGAGCTTTTCTGATCTTGTCCGTATTTCTGGGTTGTCTCATGGAACCGATGTATGGCTTGGAAATGCTCAGACATTGATCGAGAATGGAGATGCGGTTATTTCCACAGCAATCTGTTGTCGAGATGATATCATGGTATATCTGATCAATCAGGGATTGGAACAGGAAGCGTCATTTAAGATCATGGAAGGAGTCCGAAAAGGAAAGGGACTTACAGATGAACAAGAACAGATGATGAGAGATCACAATGTGCCAGATTGGTATATCTGGTCTTGTAAACAGATCAAATATATGTTCCCGAAAGCCCATGCGGCAGCTTACGTTATGATGGCATACAGAATCGCCTGGTTCAAGGTATTCCAGCCGCTGGCTTATTACGGTGCATATTTCAGTATCCGTGCCACAGCTTTTTCCTATGAACTGATGTGTATGGGAAAAGAAAAGCTGGAGTTTTATATGGCAGAGATACGCAAGAAAGGGGACGCTGCGTCCAAAAAAGAGCAGGATACCCTGAAAGATATGCGTATTGTTCAGGAAATGTATGCAAGAGGTTATGATTTTATGCCCATTGATATTTACCGGGCGAAGGCACATCGTTTCCAGATCATAGAAGGAAAACTGATGCCGTCCATTGATTCTATAGAAGGTCTTGGAGATAAGGCGGCAGATGCTGTAGTGGATGCTGCTGTACAGGGAAGATTTCTTTCCAAGGATGATTTCCGTGACAGGACCAAGGTCAGCAAGACCGTAATTGATTTGATGGATAAACTTGGATTATTTGGAGATATTCCACAATCCAACCAGATTTCATTGTTTGATTTCTAACGCTGGTTAAATAAGAGTAATATGAATTTAGGAGGTTCCATGAAAACAGAAGAACTGCGCTACCTACAACGTCTGGCGGAGCTCTACCCCACTATCGGGAAGGCTTCTACAGAGATCATCAACCTGCAGTCAATTTTGAATCTTCCAAAAGGAACCGAACATTTCATGTCGGACATCCATGGGGAATATGAGGCATTTGCCCATGTGCTTCGAAACGGCTCGGGAGCTGTGCGAAAGAAGATAGATGATGTATTTGGACATACCTTAAGCAACAGTGACAAGCGTTCCCTGGCAACTCTTGTGTATTACCCGAAGGAAAAAATTGCCTATGTGAAGAAAAAAGAGTCTGATATGCAGAACTGGTACAAGATCACCCTGTACCGTCTCATTGAGGTGTGCAAGACAACTGCCTCTAAATATACCAGATCCAAGGTTCGTAAGGCATTGCCTTCTGATTATGCATATGTGATCGAAGAACTGATCACGGAGAAAGCAGAAGTTCTGGATAAAGAGGCTTATTACGATTCCATTGTGGATACCATTATAGATATCGGCAGGGCAGAGAACTTCATTATCGCTCTTGCTGAACTGATCCAGAGACTGGTTGTAGACCATCTTCATGTGCTTGGAGATATATATGACAGAGGTCCAGGTCCTCATTTTATTATGGACAGACTGATGGATTATCATTCTCTGGATATTCAGTGGGGAAACCATGATGTGGTATGGATGGGCGCCGCTGTAGGACAGGCTGCCTGTATGGCCACAGTGATCCGTAACAGTATCCGTTACGGCAATCTGGATATTCTGGAGGATGGTTATGGAATCAATATGATGCCTCTTGCTGCTTTTGCCATGGAGGTTTACGGGGATGATCCCTGCCAGGTATTTGAAGTACATGGCAATCCTTCCAATTACAATGCTCTTGAGAAAGAGCTGAGCAGGAAAATGCACAAAGCCATTTCCATTATCCAGTTTAAGCTGGAAGGGGTACTGGCGAAAGAACATCCGGATTTTCATATGGAGAATCGATGCGTTCTGGAGGGGATTGATCCGGAGAAGGGCACTGTGCAGCTGCCGGATGGAAGCGTGCATAAGCTTCTGGACTGTCATTTCCCTACCATTGACTGGGAACATCCCTATGAGCTGACAGATGGGGAAAAAGAAGTAGTGGAGCGCCTGAGCTCAGCATTTCGAAACTGCGAGAAGCTTCAGAACCACATGCAGCTGCTTCTGGATAAAGGCGGCCTTTATAAGACCTATAACGGGAACCTTCTTTTCCATGGAAGTATTCCGCTGAACGAGGATGGAACTCTGAAAGAAGTTGAGATTTACGGTGAGACTTGTAAAGGCAAGGCACTTTATGATAAACTGGAAGCCTACGTAAGAAAAGCATTTTTTACCGTAGATGAGAAGGAGAAGAAGGCAAGCCAGGATATTCTGTGGTATATCTGGGCCGGGCCTAATTCTCCCCTTTATGGAAAAGATAAAATGACCACCTTCGAGCGCTATTTTATCGCAGATAAAGAGACACACAAAGAGAAAAAGAATGCCTACTATCACCTCTGGGAAAAAGAAGAGGTAGTAAATCGTATGCTGGAAGAATTCGGACTGGATCCGGAGGATGGGCATATTATCAATGGTCACGTGCCTGTTCATCAGCTGGAGGGAGAGAATCCGGTGAAATGTGATGGCAAGGTGATCGTAATTGACGGTGGTTTTTGTGAGGCATACCGGAATGTGACCGGTATTGCCGGATATACTCTTGTTTACAGTTCCTATGGTCTGAGCCTGACTGCCCATGAGCCTTTTACTTCGGCGGAAGATGCAGTGGAAACAGAGAGGGACATTGTGTCCAACCGTGTGGCTGTCCGCTATAATCCAAGGCGTGCCCTTGTGGGAGATACGGATAACGGTAAGGCACTGAAAGAACGAATTCAGGAGCTGAAACAGCTTTTGGATGCCTACAGAAAAGGCGTTATAAAGGAGAAAAAATAAGGAGACTAAGGAAAAATGGGTGGAATTTTTGGTGTTGCGTCAAAGTCTGATTGTGTAATGGATCTTTTTTTTGGAATTGATTATCACTCCCATCTGGGTACAAGAAGGGGCGGAATGACTGTTTATAGCAGGAGCAGTGGATTTAACCGCGTGATCCATAATATTGAGAACTCACCGTTCCGTACCAAATTTGACAAAGATGTGGCAGAGATGGAAGGCAATCTTGGAATAGGCTGTATTTCTGACAATGAACCGCAGCCTCTTCTGGTGCGTTCCCATCTGGGAAATTTTGCAATTACAACAGTAGGCAAGATCAATAATATAGAAGCTTTGGTAGAGAAATGCTTCAAAGACGGGCATACCCATTTTCTGGAGATGAGCGGTGGCAGTGTGAATCCTACAGAGGTAACTGCAGCGCTGATCAATCAGAAGGACAGTATTGTTGAGGGAATCCGCTATGCACAGGAGATGATCGAGGGCTCTATGACCCTTCTTCTCATGACAGGGGAGGGCATTTACGCAGCACGCGACCGTTATGGAAGAACTCCTCTTGTAATCGGCAAGAAGGAAGATGCATGCTGTGCTTCTTTTGAAAGTCATGCCTACATTAATCTTGGCTATGAAGACCTGAAAGAGCTGGGACCTGGAGAGATTGATTTTATTACCCCGGAGGGAGCCCAGGTTCTGCAGAAGCCAGGAGACAAGATGCGAATCTGTTCTTTCCTCTGGGTATATTATGGATATCCAACCTCCACTTATGAGGGGGTAAATGTAGAGGAAATGCGTTACAAATGCGGCGATATTCTGGCAGGAAGAGATGCCGGAGAAGTGAATCCGGATCTGGTTGCAGGAGTACCGGATTCCGGTATTGCACATGCCATCGGCTATGCTAACCGCTCTGGTGTGCCGTTTGCCCGTCCGTTTATTAAATATACGCCCACATGGCCAAGATCTTTTATGCCGACTCAGCAGAGCCAGCGAAATCTTATCGCCAGAATGAAACTGATCCCAGTACATAAACTGATCAAAGATAAAAGCCTCCTTATGATTGACGACTCTATCGTAAGAGGTACCCAGCTTCGTGAGACAACAGAATTCCTCTATAACAATGGTGCTAAGGAGGTTCATATCAGACCTGCCTGCCCGCCGCTTTTATATGGATGTAAGTACCTGAATTTCTCACGCTCTAAGTCAGAGATGGATCTGATCACAAGAAGGATCATTGCGAAACGTGAAGGGGACAATGTATCAGACAGGATTTTGCAGGATTATGCAAATCCGGATTCTACAAACTACAAAGAAATGCTGGAAGAAATCCGCAAGGAACTGAATTTTACATCCCTGAAATATCATCGTCTGGATGATCTGAAGAAGTCAATTGATATTGAACCGTGCAAGCTTTGCACTTATTGCTGGAACGGACAGGAATAAACAGGAGGTGACTGCCTGTGAAAAAGCACAACAAAGATGTACTAAAAGCAACGCTGTTTGCCTTGATCGCCATATTTATCATGATTGGAGCAGCGGGGCTTCTGTTTGCCGAACATAAGAAAAAGATTCAGAAGGAGCAGCAGAAGAAGGCTGCCATTGAGGCTCTGGAAAGGGTGCCCACAGTGACACCGACTCCAGCGGCTA
>ENA-OURQ01002363-OURQ01002363.1-human-gut-metagenome-genome-assembly--contig:-NODE-2363-length-14187-cov-3.609680_pt1 | contig 14187 bp, 8 predicted proteins | sample MGYA00242105_ERZ508999 | MGnify/ENA primary metagenome ERZ508999 (study PRJEB26280, sample SAMEA2338771) | human gut metagenome | biome: human gut; feature: human-associated habitat; material: faeces...
CTGCCCGCGCCCGAGCCACGGCCCGGGCCTACCGGAATGCCCTGACTCTTGGCGTAGTTGATATAATCCCAGACAATGAGGTAGTAGTTGGTATAGCCCATCGACTTGACCACGCCGATTTCATAGGTCAGGCGGTCCTTATTGGACTGTGGGACGTCCGAGCCGTAGCGGCGCTCGAGGCCGTCCCAGCAGAGCTTCTCGAAAAACTCCTGATTGTCCATCCCGTTCGGGGCTTTGTAATATGGAATTTTGGTGTGCCCAAAATCGAAGTCAAAATTGCACTGGTCCGCAATTTTCTGGGTGTTGGCGCAGGCTTCCGGCACCATTGCGAACAACTCATACATTTCATCCGTCGTTTTGACGTAGAATTCGTCGGTCTGGAACTCCATCCGGTCAGCGTCCTGAATGGTCTTGCCGGTCTGGATGCAGAGCAGGATGCTCTGCATCTTGGCGTCATCCTTCCGCAGATAGTGGGAGTCGTTGGTGGCCGCCATCGGGATGCCGGTCTCCCGCGCCAGTTTGATGAGCTGGGGCAGGACGATCGTATCCTCTTCGAGGCCGTGGTCCTGCAGTTCGATGTAGTAATTGCCCTTGCCGAACAGCTCCTGATACCACAGGGCCGTGGACTTTGCCCGCTCATAGTCTCCCGCCAGAATGGCTTGCGGGATCTCGCCTGCGAGGCAGGCAGACAGGCAGATAAGCCCCTCATGATACTGCTCGAGAAGCTGCTTGTCTACACGAGGCTTGGAGTAAAAGCCCTCCACGAAGGCAGCGGACACCATCTTGATGAGGTTCTTATAGCCGGTCTCATTCTTGCAGAGCAGGATAAGATGGTTGTTGCCGTCGATTTTGTTGACTTTATCGAAGCGGGTGCGGGTGGCCACATAGACCTCACAGCCGATGACAGGCTTGATGCCTGCCTTTTTTGCGGCCTTATAGAACTGGACACAGCCGTACATGACGCCGTGGTCAGTAATCGCCAGACTGTCCATCCCCAGCTCCTTCACCCGCTGCACCAACTCCTTTATCTTGGCAGAGCCGTCCAGAAGGCTGTATTCCGTATGAACATGAAGATGCGTAAACGGTTTCTTCTCCCGTTCTCTTTCCTGCATTTCCAATTTCCGCACCTCCTTTGTTTTCTAAAAATCTCTTTTCCTATCGTTTCAGTATATCATATTTTTCCACGCAGAAAAACGCCCTAGCCCGGAAAAAATTCTTTTTTCTCTCAAAAAAACAGTTGACAAATGTCTTTTGGATGTTATAATAGTCCTCAACAACTTGATAGCAAAAAGCGATGACGAAGAGGACTGAGTGTCTGCGTTTTCAGAGAGTCGGCGGTTGCTGTGAGCCGATAACAATTTCATTCAATAGTCTATGGCTTCTGAGCTGGAGGTTCGAAAATACAAACGTATCGGTAGGCTCCTCCCGTGACTGCTGCGTAAAAGCATAGGGCTTGTTTGAGCCCGAAGAGGTGGCATATTTTATATGCAATTTGAGTGGTACCGCGGTTTATACTGGCCGTCTCAAGGTTTTTCCTTGGGACGGCTTTTTTATTACCTGTTGCCTGTCCTCGCATTTGCTGCAACCAACATCAACTTTATTTTATATTTTTACTAAGGAGGAACGAAGCATGAGTGAATATCGTATCGAAACAAAATGTGTACAGGGTGGCTATACCCCCGGCAATGGGGAGCCCAGACAGATTCCCATTTACCAGAGCACCACATTCAAATATGACACAAGTGAACACATGGGGCAGCTTTTTGATTTGGAGGCATCCGGCTATTTCTATTCCAGACTGCAAAACCCCACCTGCGATCTGGTTGCGGCAAAAATTGCTGCACTGGAAGGCGGCACAGCAGCAATGCTGACCTCCTCCGGACAGGCGGCAAATTTCTACGCCGTATTCAATGTTGCAAATTGCGGGGATCATGTCGTTGCATCCTCCACCATCTACGGCGGCACATTTAACCTTTTCTCTGTAACCATGAAGAAAATGGGCATCGATTTCACCTTCGTTGCGCCCGACTGCACAGAGGAAGAACTTGCAGCGGCATTCAAGCCCAATACAAAGGCAGTCTTTGGCGAAACCATCGCAAACCCCGCCTTGAGTGTTCTGGATATCGAGCGTTTCGCAAATGCTGCACACGCACATGGTGTTCCTCTGATTATTGACAACACCTTTGCAACCCCCATCAACTGCCGTCCCATCGAATGGGGTGCGGATATCGTTACCCATTCCACCACAAAATACATGGACGGTCACGGCGCGGCTGTCGGCGGCTGTATCGTAGACAGCGGCAATTTCGATTGGTTGGCACATGCCGATAAATTCCCCGGTCTCTGCACTCCCGATGACAGCTACCACGGCATTACCTATGCGGAAAAATTCGGTCAGGGCGGCGCATTTATCACAAAGGCAACCGCACAGCTGATGCGTGACTTCGGCTCTACCCAGTCTCCCCAGTCCGCCTTCCTGCTGAATCTGGGTCTGGAAAGCCTGCATGTGCGGATTCCCCGTCACTGCGAAAACGGCTTAGCTGTCGCAAAATATCTGAAAAACCACGATTTGATTTCCTATGTCATCTATCCTGGTCTGGAAGGAGATAAATATTACGAAACAGCGAAAAAATATCTGCCGAACGGCTCCTGCGGCGTTGTCAGCTTTGGCGTAAAGGGCGGCAGAAAGGCGGCGGAAGCCTTCATGGGGCATCTGAAAACAGCCGCTATCGAAACCCACGTTGCAGATGCACGCACCTGCTGTCTGCACCCCGCAAGCTCCACCCACAGACAGATGACAGATGCAGAGCTGCAGGCTGCAGGCGTACCTGCGGATATGGTTCGCCTGTCCTGTGGTCTGGAAAATGCACAGGATTTGATTGACGATATTGCACAGGCACTCGAAGCTATCAGATAAGCATACGAAAGAAACGGAGATTATAGCAATGCCCATTAAAATACCCAATGAATTACCCGCAGCCAAGGTGCTGACCGATGAAAATATTTTTATCATGACAGAAACGCGTGCGATCACACAGGATATTCGTGCTCTGAAGATCCTGCTGTTAAACCTCATGCCGACAAAAATCGATACCGAAACACAGCTTTCCCGTCTCTTGGGCAATACCGCCCTGCAAATTGAGTTGGAGCTGATTCATACCAGAAGCCACGAATCCAAAAACACACCGGAGGATCATCTGCTTGCCTTCTATAAAACCTTCGACGAGGTAAAGGAGCAAAATTGGGATGGTCTGATTATCACAGGTGCGCCCATCGAGCAGATGGAATTTGAAGAGGTGGAATATTGGGACGAGCTGGTGGAAATCATGGAATGGAGCAAAACCCATGTCCACAGCACCTTCCATATCTGCTGGGGCGCACAGGCAGGTCTGTATTATCATTACGGCATCAAAAAGCACATGATGCAGGATAAAATGTTCGGCGTATTCCCGCATAAACTGGATAAAAAGACCTCTATTCTCTTCCGTGGCTCGGATGATATCTTCTATGTCCCCCATTCCAGACATACCACCGTCTACCGCGAGGACATCGAAAAGGAACCGCGCCTGAAAATCATTGCATCCTCTGATGAAGCAGGGGTATACGCCATCCATAATGACGGCGGCAGTCAGATTTTTATTATGGGACATTCGGAATATGATCCCCATACCCTGGAAAAGGAATACCTGCGGGATAAAAACGCAGGACTTCCCATCGAAGTCCCCAAAAATTATTATCCCAACGATGATGATACACAGGAGCCTCTGGTAACATGGAGAGCGCATGCAAATCTGCTCTACTCCAACTGGCTGAATTATTTCGTCTACCAGACCTCCCCCTATGATATCACGCAGATTAACCAAAACCAGTAATACGCCAAAAGGAGCCTTTCGGCTCCTTTTTTTATGTGCTGCGTTCTATTTAATATCTGCTAAAAGCCCTCCTATCAGTCTGTTTTTTGCCTTTCATCCCGAAGCTGCTTTCCTTTTCCTCATACATAAATTCATCATACATAAAAAAGACGAGATATATTTCTATATCTCGCCTTTTGATTATGCGTAATCGCTCAAAAGATTAGCCCTGAGCCAGCTTTTTGTAGCCTTCCAGTCTTTCTTTTGCTGTTGCTTCTGTCTGTTCGAACAGTTCTTCAGCGATTTCAGGGAATGTTCTCTGCAGAGAGCTGTAACGAACTTCGCTCAGCAGGAATTCTCTGAAGTTGCCTGTAGGTTCTTTGGAGTCCAGAGTGAAAGGATTCTTGCCTTCCTTCTTCAGTTCAGGGTTGAATCTGTACATCTGCCAGTAGCCTGCTTCAACTGCACGTTTGATTTCGTTCTGAGCGCCGCTCATGCCGCCCTTCAGACCGTGGTTGATACAAGGAGCGTAAGCGATGATCAGGGAAGGACCATGGTATTTTTCAGCTTCTACCAGAGCCTTAACCAGCTGGTTCTTGTCTGCGCCCATAGCAACCTGTGCAACGTATACATAGCCATAGGACATAGCCATCATACCCAGGTCTTTTTTCTTCACTCTCTTACCGGATGCAGCGAACTGAGCAACTGCACCAACGGGTGTAGATTTGGATGCCTGACCGCCTGTGTTGGAGTAAACTTCTGTATCCAATACCAGAACGTTTACATCTTCGCCGGATGCCAGAACGTGGTCCAGACCGCCGTAACCGATATCGTAAGCCCAACCGTCACCACCGAAGATCCACTGAGACTTCTTAGCCAGCTGATCCTTGTTTTCCAGAACATAAGCAACGATGTTCTTAGCTTCTGCATCTGCGCCGTTGTAAGCTTCCAGAGCAGCAACCAGAGCCTTTGTAGCTTCCTTGGAAGCCTCGCCGTCGTTCATTGTTTCTACCCAAGCATCAACAACACCTGCAACGGATGCATCGATTGCTTTCAGGTTTTCCAGTCTATCCTTCAGGCCATTTCTCATGTGCTTAACTGCGGAAGCCATACCCAGACCATATTCTGCGTTGTCTTCGAACAGGGAGTTTGCCCATGCAGGACCATGACCGTCTTTGTTTGTTGTGTAAGGCATAGAAGGTGCGGAACCACCCCAGATGGAGGAGCAGCCTGTTGCGTTTGCAACGTACATTCTGTCACCGAACAGCTGAGTTACCAGTTTTGCATAAGGTGTTTCACCACAACCTGCGCAAGCGCCGGAGAACTCAAGCAGAGGCTGTTCGAACTGAGAGCCCTTAACGGATTCCTTGCTCATAGGGTTAGCCTTATGTGCAACTTCGTCCATAGCGAAATCCCAGTTAGCAACTTCAGCTTCCTGTGTTTCCAGAGGCTTCATTTCCAGAGCCTTGTTAGGAGCAGGACATACTACTGCACAGCTGCCGCAGCCCAGGCAGTCCAGAGAGGAAACCTGCATTCTGTATTTCAGACCTGCAAATGCTGCGCCGCCCTTTGCTTCTACAGCCTTGAATGCTGCGGGAGCCTTAGCCAGTTCTTCGTCTGTTACCAGAATAGGTCTGATTGCAGCGTGAGGACATACATAAGAGCACTGGTTACACTGGATACAGTTTTCAGCGTTCCATTCGGGTACGTTAACTGCAACACCACGTTTTTCGTAAGCAGCTGTACCTGTAGGGAAGTGACCGTCTTCTCTGCCGGAGAATGCGGATACGGGCAGCTTGTCGCCTTCCTGTGCGTTCATGGGTTCAACGATATTCTTAACGAATTCTGTTGTCTTTCTTGCTGCTGCAGCTTCTGTATCTTCTGCAGTTGCCCAGGAAGCAGGGATTTCAACCTTAACAGCGCCGTCTACACCACGGTCAACAGCAGCATAGTTCATGTTCAGGATTGTGTCACCCTTCTTACCATAGGATTTTGTGATAGCTGCTTTCATGTATTCTACAGCCTGATCAATGGGGATGATGTTAGCCAGCTTGAAGAATGCAGCCTGCAGAACTGTGTTGATTCTGTTGCCCAGACCGATTTCGCCTGCGATAGCTGTACCATTGATGATGTAGAAGTTTGCATTCTTAGCAGCCAGCTGTCTTTTCAGTTTTGCGGGCAGCTTTTCATCCAGTTCGTCTACAGTCCATGTTGTGTTCAGCAGGAATGTACCATTGGGGTTCAGTTCTGTAACCATGTCGTACAGATGAACATATTCCTGTTTGTGACAAGCAACGAAGTCTGCTGTTTTTACCAGATATGTAGATCTGATGGGTGTATCACCGAAACGCAGGTGAGACTGTGTAATACCACCGGATTTTTTGGAGTCATAGCTGAAGTATGCCTGTGCATATTTGTCTGTATGGTCACCAATGATCTTGATGGAGTTCTTGTTTGCACCTACAGTACCGTCAGCACCCAGACCCCAGAATTTGCAGGAGATTGTGCCGTCGTCACCTGTAACGTTAACTTCTTCGCCAACTTCCAGAGATGTGTTTGTCACGTCATCCACGATACCCAGTGTGAAGTGGTTTTTGGGTTTATCCAGTGTCAGGTTTGCATATACTGCCAGGAACTGTGCGGGTGTAACGTCCTTGGAACCCAGACCGTAACGGCCGCCAACTACAACGGGAGCGGATTCTGCTTCAAACAGTGCTGTACAAACGTCCATGTACAGAGGTTCGCCCTGTGCGCCGGGTTCTTTTGTTCTGTCCAGAACAGCGATCTTCTTCGCTGTTGCAGGGATAACCTCCAGCAGCTTTTCTGCTACGAAGGGACGGAACAGATGTACCTTAACCAGACCAACCTTTTCGCCCTTTGCTGTCAGGTAGTCGATTGTTTCTTCGATTGCTTCACAAGCGGAGCCCATAGCGATGATGATTCTGTCAGCATCAGCTGCGCCATAGTAGTTGAACAGTCTGTAATCTCTGCCTGTGATTCTGTTGATTTCGCCCATGTATTCTTCTACTACTGCGGGCAGAGCATTGTAGAATTTGTTTGCTGCTTCACGGCCCTGGAAGTAGATATCGGGGTTCTGAGCTGTACCTCTGATAACGGGATGTTCGGGGTTCAGCGCATTTCTCTTGAATGTGTTTACTGCATCCATATCAATGATCTTTGCCAGTTCATCATAGTCGATGCATTCAATCTTCTGGATTTCGTGAGATGTACGGAAACCATCGAAGAAGTGCAGGAAAGGTACACGACCTTTGATTGCGGACAGGTGTGCAACGCAAGCCAGGTCCATAACTTCCTGTACGGAGTTGGAAACCAGCATAGCGAAACCTGTCTGACGACAAGCCATAACGTCGGAGTGATCACCGAAGATGGACAGTGCATGTGCAGCCAGAGCACGTGCTGTTACGTGGAATACGCAGGGCAGCAGTTCGCCGGCAATTTTGTACATATTGGGGATCATCAGCAGCAGACCCTGAGATGCTGTGTATGTGGTTGTCAGCGCACCGGCTGCCAGAGAGCCGTGTACTGTACCGGAAGCACCTGCTTCAGACTGCATTTCTACTACTTTAACTGTCTGACCAAAAAGGTTCTTTTTACCATTCGCTGCCCAGTCATCTGTTTTTTCAGCCATGGGAGAGGAAGGTGTGATGGGGAAGATACCGGCAACTTCTGTAAACGCATAGGAAGCGTATGCAGCAGCTTCGTTACCGTCCATCGTTTTCATTACTTTAGACATTTCTTTTTCTCCTCCTTTAAAATTTAGAGAGTTCTGTTTGTTCCGAGGGATATCCCCCGTCTTTCATCTTTTGCAGCCATCAAAAATGGCGGCTCACCCTTTTTTCGGTATATAAAGAAAGTTTATCAATCATGTTGTCTTACAACAGCAAACTTCTCCTATACATCCGAAACGGGATTTTTTACGTAATTATTATACAATTAAATCTTTTTCATTTCAACAGCAAAATGAAAAAACCCCCGTTATGTTTCTAACAAGATACTTTTTGTGATGTTGCTTACATGTCTTATGTTTTTTAAAATATTTTTATGCAAAATTATTTTTTGTTGACGATTATTATTTATTTTAATGTCTGACAACATTAAAAATTGTACAAAAATTTATACCGTAAAAATATTTATCAAAAGAAGTTTGTGAATCAAAAAACAAGCAGCTTGTATACAGTGTATAAAATAGAATACATAGTTTTCCCCTATCCTTTTTTGCATTTACCAATTCGACAGGATAAACTGTCAAATCAGAAAATAAGATGTCTGATTTCATGATTTCAAACTTTTTTCTTTCTTCTTTACCAAAAAATAAAAAAGAGAGCGGATTTTGGCAAATTCCGCTCTCTCTGCTTTATTTTGTAAATATGCCCTTATACTTTTTCCGCCAGATACTCTGCTCCGCCGTCAACGGCTCTATCGTCTGTCCGCCCTCCGCATTGCGTTCAATCAAAATCAGCTCACCATCTGCCGTCAGATAGAACTGCTCCGCCGTACAATCCTCACCTGCCTGCGCCTGTGCCGCCTCCAAAGAGGTCTGCGTCAGCATATCCGCAAGCGTTACGGCTCTCTGCCCCAGAAGGTCAAGGTTTTTTGCAAAGCGCACAGGCATGCCGTTCCTCGTCCCTTCCCAGAGAATTGAAAGAAAATCCTTCGTGCAGAAGCCTGTTGTCACCTGCACCTGCAAAAGGCTGTCCGCTGTATTTTCCTCCGCCATAAATGCTGTAATGTAATCCTGCATCTGCTGCATCAGGGAATCATTCAGGCTTTTTTCGTAATTCGCATCATTCAGCCCCACAATGACCGGCACATCCACAGAATATCCGCCGTTTTCCTCGTCCGCCGTCAGCTCCTTCACTGCCACTACAGGCTCCGTCCCATCCTTCATTTCCAACGTCACCTGCTTGGTTTCGTGGTTAAAGCGAACCTCCCCCGTATAGTACGCCGAAATAACCTCCTCGTCCACATACAGGCAGCCGTTAATCATATTCGGTTCCTCCGGCAGCGTTACCGCATACCCATTCAGAACGGCATCCCGTTCCCCGGAACGCACGCGCAGCGTTCTGCCACGGTAGGAAATCGCCGTTTGTTTCTTTTCCGTATCCCATTTTACCGTTCCGCCCAGCGCTTCCATGGTATTGCGCAGGGGCAGCAGAAGCTTCTCTGTATCCTCAAAATAAAGCGGCATATTCTCCATATTTTCCAACGTTTTTACGCCGCCTTCTTCCTGCTCCGTTTCATTTTGTGCCGAGGTTTCCGTTGCCGTCACCTCTATTTTATTCCGCGTAATCAGCGTCATGGAAAGCGTCAGCGCCCCTGCCAGAAGCACCGCACCTGCCGCCGCAATGATTGCAACCTTTTTTACTGTCATAATTCTCCCTCTCTCTGCTTTCGCTCAGAAAGTATTTTTTAATTCTGCATCATAAAAAATGCCGCCAGCTTTTCAGGAAATGTTGCCTCATCCTTGATCTCCGGCACTCTTTCAGGCAAATCCTTCCCCAGAAGAATTTCCTTTTCGTCCAGACGGATCGTGATATGCTTCGTATCCTTATCCCAGTGCATTTCCGCACCAATCAGATTTGTTAAGTCGCGTAGCTTATAATACGCCGCATCACCCTTCGCTCGTCCCTCTATCTCCTTTGTCTCTCCGTCATAGGAAACCTTCACGGCATCGTATTTCACCTGATTGCCATCCGCAGAAAGGTCTATTTCCCTATCCAGAAAAGCAAACAGCTGCTTTGCATTTGACGCAGAAATGTAATACGCCCCCTTTTCATAATAGAGCTCAATTCTGTCATCTGTCTCTGCCGTCTGCAGCTGCATCTCCTGCATTGTTCCCTTTCTCCAGGGGTTTGCGGCAGCAGGGTCTGTCGGGTCCCAGCCGCGGCGTACCGTATCGTTTCTGTTGACCTTCGGCACAGCGGCAGGCTGCAAGGGCTCCTTCACCTCCCCACGATACATTCTCACGGTTGTGCCAATCGGACAGTTGTCATAAATCCATTTTACATCCCGCACCGTCAGGCGGATGCACCCTGCGGATGCAGTTGTCCCCAATTTGTTGAATTCATCATATTCCAATGTGGTTTTGTCCTTTTCAAAATAAGGTACAGAATGAAAGAGATACGGCCCCGTAATGCGTGTGGCATACTGCCCCCACACATTCCCGTATAATGCGCGCCATTCGTATTTCGCACTCGTCCGAAATGTCCCTTCGGGGGTATCCGTGCCGCCGCTGCATCGAAATGCCTTAATGGGAACGGTATAATTTCCTGCCGTATCCTTTTCATATACCGTCACCACATTCGCCGTCAGGTTCACCGTTATATAATAGGGGCTTTTCGTTTTTTCTGCCGCAAATGCTGTGCCGCATAAGCCAAACAGCAGCAAACAGAATACCAATATGCCCAAGCTTCGTTTCTTCATGGTTCTTCTCCTTTGTTACACAGTTGCTTCAATTGCCGAATTTTTCTCTTTTTACATTATAAAAAAGGATTGCACAAGAATCAAGGAACACTTTCTTAAAAATCGTTGAATTTTTGAGAAATCTGCAAAAAAAAGAACAGGGAACGTCCTTTTCAGGCAATTCCCCGTCTGTTTATTTAAATATTTTTCAAATCCTTAAAGCTTTGGAACAGGGTTCTGTAAAGCTCCTTATACAGCGTGAAGTATTTCGCATACGCACCATTCGCCGCCATATTCGGCTCGGAACTATCTTTTTTCCGCACCAGCGCATCACAGGCCGTCTCCAAATCGGAATAAATGCCTGCGCCAACGCCTGCCAAAATCGCCGCACCCAATGCGCCGCCCTGGTCAGACTGCACCGTGCTTACCGAACAGCCGTACATATCTGCCAGCATTTGTCTCCAGAAGGGGCTTCTGCCGCCGCCGCCGCAGATCATCATATCCTCGATGGGTACGCCCATCTCACGGAACACCTCAACACATTCCCACTGGGAGAAGGAAATCCCCTCCATCACAGAGCGAATCAAATGCGGTCTTTCGTGCATGGCAGAAAGTCCAAAGAACACCCCTCTGCAATCCGGATCGGGATGCGGAGAGCGTTCCCCCATCAGGTAAGGCAGGTAAATCAGCTTTTCAGAACCGATAGGCACCCTTGCAGCCTCTGCCGTCATAATTTCATAAGGGTCTACGCCCTTTTCCGCAGCCTCTGCCATTTCCGGCGTGCAAACGTGATTGCGCAGCCATTGCAGAGAAAGCCCTGCCGCTTGTGTGCAACTCATTACCGTCCATTTGCCGGGTACAGAGGCACAAAGCGTATGCACTCTGCCCTTGGGATCAAGTGCCATTCGGTCGGAAACCGCATAAACCACCGCAGAGGTACCAATCGTGGTGAATGCCTTCCCTTGAGAAACAATGCCTGTCCCAATCGCTGCCGCAGGGTTGTCCCCCGCACCGCCAACCACAATCGTGCCTGCCGCAAGTCCTGTCAGCGCCGCCGCCTCCTTATGCACCTCGCCGGTTACATCCTGCGATTCATACATCTTGCCAAGCAGTCTTTTTTCAATGCCAAGTCCCTCCAGAATTTCATCCGACCATGTCCGCTTTGCAACGTCCATCAGCTGCATGCCGGAGGCATCGGAAACCTCCGTGGCATATTCGCCCGTCAGCTTATACCGAATATAGTCCTTCGGCAGAAGGATATGCGCGCATTTTGCGTACAGCTCCGGCTCATGCTTTTTCACCCAGAGGATTTTTGCCGCCGTAAAGCCGGTTACCGCAGGGTTCGCCGTAATCTGAATGATTTTTTCCGCACCCAGCATACGGTTCATATCCTCGACCTCTTCGCCCGTTCTCTGGTCGCACCAGATAATCGAGCGGCGCAGCACCTCGCCGTTTTCATCCAGCATAACCAGTCCGTGCATCTGTCCGGAAAGCCCAATGCCCTTGATATCTGCCACATCCACGCCGGAGGCTTGCAGCACCGCCTGCACACCCTGCACTACTGCGTTCCACCAGTCCTCAGGCTCCTGCTCTGCCCAACCGTTCTGCTCCTGATATAAGGGATATTCAAATGTTTTTGCTGTGATTGGGTTGGCATCCCTGTCAAACAGAACCGTTTTCGTGCCGGAGGTACCAATATCAATCCCCAGTAAATATTCCATAGTCACACCGCCATTTCTTTCGCATGTATCACAGCTTGATAACAGCCTTTACCACATTTTCCTTATCGTTGATGGCAGCCTCGTATGCCTCCTGAATGTGTTCAAAATCGAATTCATGGGTTGCTACCATGCCGATGTCAATGCCGTTTGCAACTGCGGAAATTGCCTTTGCATACAGATTTCTGTAACGGAATACGGATTCGATTCTTGCTTCCTTTGCCATAATCTGACCAAAGTTGAATTTTACTTCGGGGTCAGCCGCCATACCCACCAATGTGATAGTACCGCCCTTCTTTACCAGATAAGGTGTCTGTGCGATGGTAACGGGAGAGCCTGCTGTTTCAAATACCTTTTCAATCCCTACGCCGTTTGTAAATGCTTCTACTTCCTTCAGCACATCCTTTTCCTTCGCATTGATTACTCTGGTTGCGCCCAGCTTCATTGCGTAGTCCAGACGCTTCTGCGCCATATCTACCACTGTGATATCCGTTGCACCGCAAGCCTTACAAGCCAGCAGTGTCATCAGACCGATACAGCCGGAGCCAAGGATAATGCACTGGTCGCCCATGCCAACCTTGCCCTGGTGTGCCGCATGTAGACCAACAGCAAAAGGCTCAATCAGTGCGCCTTCCTTTGTGGACATCCCTTCGGGCAGCTTGAAGCACATATCCGCAGGGAATGTGATATAGTCCTCATTGCAGCCCTGCACAGGAGGAGTTGCAAGGAAAACAACATCGGGGCACAGGTTATATCTGCCGGATTTACAGAATTCGCAGTGACCGCAGGTGATACCGGGTTCCAATGCAACCTTGTCGCCCACCTTCAGGTCTGTCACGCCTTCGCCCAGTTTTTCTACAACGCCGCCTGCTTCATGACCCAGCATCAGTTCGCCGTCAACCACGAAGTCGCCGCATCTGCCGTCCTTGAAATAATGCACATCGGAACCACAAATCCCAACATATTCAATCTTCACCAGAACCTCGCCCGCCTTGGGTTCGGGAACGGGGGTTTCTCTGATTTCCATTTTGTTCAATCCAACCATATAAGCTGCTCTGTTTTTCATCTTTTATCTCCTCGCTTTCGCTTTATTGAAATACACAGTTTTATCAGTTTTCGGGAACCTCTCCTGCAAGACGCTCTCCCTTTTATGATAACAGTATAGACGGAATTATGCAAGAATTACGCGCCTTCCAAAATACAGTTTTTCATGAAAAAAATAGAGGTATCACTCCCGGAAAACCCGAAAATGATACCTCATATTTACAAATCAATCACGAAAAACAGATTTACCTTCTATTATTCTGTAATCTGACCGTTCTTTTTGTACATTTCAACGTATTCGTCTACGTTGTCAGCAGTAATCAGAACTTCTTCGATATCTGTGTCGATCTGTGTTTCTTCGCCTGTCAGCAGCTTGTGTACTGTGTCAAGGTTCAGAGCAGCCAGGTCGATTGCAGACTGCAAGCAGGTAGATGTCATGGAACCATCCTGAATCAGCAGGCAAGCCTCTGCGGTACCGTCAACGCCGTATACCAGCATATCTTTGTAAGTGGGGTTGCCCTTTACAACCTCCAGCGCACCTGCTGCCATGTTATCGTTCATGGAGATAACTGCATCAATTTTGCCGTGTGCTGTTGTCCAGTCTTCCATCAGAGCCATAGCTTCGTCCTTGTTCCAGTTTGCGAAGTCTTCGCCTACAATCTGAACGTCAGGTCTCTGGTCAAAGAATACTTCCTGCCATGCGATACGTCTCTGGTCAGCGTGGACGTTGCCGGAGGGCCCCTTCAGAACAACAACCTTCGCATTTTCGGGAACCTGTGTCAGTGCCAGCTCAGCGTTAACCTGTGCCTGATTGTAAGGATCGGCATCGACAGAGGATGCACCTTCAATGCCTTCAATTCTGGAGTTGGTTGTGATTGCAACCAGACCTGCCTGTACGATTTTTTCAACGTAGGGTCTCTGTGCTTCGCCGTTGTTGGGCTGCACGATGATTGCATCGTAGCCGTTTGCGATTGCGTTTTCGATTGCAGCGTTTTCCTTTGCATCGTCAGCCTGACCATCGAATACCTTCAGCTCGATGTCATCATACTTATCTGCTGCTGCTACCATTTCGTTTGCCAGCCATGCTGCGAAGGAGTCAGACTGCGCTCTTGCAATATACGCTACCTTGTAGGTTTTATTGCTGTCATCGC
>ENA-OURQ01002364-OURQ01002364.1-human-gut-metagenome-genome-assembly--contig:-NODE-2364-length-14187-cov-2.901854_pt1 | contig 14187 bp, 15 predicted proteins | sample MGYA00242105_ERZ508999 | MGnify/ENA primary metagenome ERZ508999 (study PRJEB26280, sample SAMEA2338771) | human gut metagenome | biome: human gut; feature: human-associated habitat; material: faeces...
TATGCGACGGCCCTGACAACGCTTATGGATACACAGGAAGGGTTTGACCGGCTGTTCGCTGCACTGCAGGCGATTGATAGAAAGAATCGTAAAAGCGGGATGCTGCGTCAGGGGCAGAAATTCGAGACAGCAGATTTATTTACCACAGATGACATATACTGTGAGGCAGAAAAAGTGCTGGAGATTGCAGAGGCAATGGATGCACCGAAGACGACAATCCCTCTGATGAGTGCGACAGGCTGTGTATCCGGGGAGTTTGTCTATCTGTATCCGCCGGGAATCCCGATCCTGGCGCCGGGTGAGCGTGTGACGGAGGAGATTCTGGAAACGCTGCGCATCTGTCAGGCACGGAACATGCAGATAGAGGGAATGAAAGATTACAGTGGACAAAGCTTGGAAATCTGTAATATACTGTAATCATAATGAGATTTTAGAATGAAAGAGAGACATGATCATGGGAAACATCTATTGTCTGATGGGCAAAAGTGCATCGGGAAAAGACACGATCTATAACCGCCTTCTGGCAATGGAGAGACTGCATCTGCGGCGTGTCGTTCCTTATACCACCCGTCCGATGCGCTCCGGGGAGACCGACGGACAGACGTATGTTTTCTGTACGGAGCAGCAGGTGGCAGATTTTGAAGCGGCGGGAAAAATCATTGAACTGCGTGCATACCATACGATGTATGGCATATGGAAATATTTTACCGCGGATGATGGACAGATCTGCCTGGCGGAGAGCGATTATCTGATGATCGGAACACTGGAAGCATATGAGCAGATCCGTGATTATTTTGGCATGGACAAAGTGTGTCCGGTGTATGTGGAAGTAGACGACGGACTGCGTCTTCAGCGTGCACTGGATCGGGAACGTGCGCAGGATCAGCCCAAATATGCGGAGATGTGCCGCAGATTTCTGGCGGATGAGGAGGATTTTTCCGAGGAAAATCTGGAAAGAGCAGGGATCACAAAGCGGTTTCAGAATACAGATCTGGATCAGGTCACACAGGAAATCGCTTCTTATATGAAGTAGATAGCATTTCTTTTAATTTTACGTACTGTTTATAGGAGAGCGTATTTTCGTCTGAGATAAACAGCAGAAGGAATGATTCGATTTTTTAGGAAACGGAACGAACAGATATTGGCAGTAAGGAGCAGTAATGGCAGGATTTCATGAGATTATCGGACATGAACAATTGATTGCGCACTTGCAGAGTGCGATTGTAATGGATAAAGTATCTCATGCATACATTATCAACGGTCCAAAGGACAGTGGGAAAATGATGCTGGCACAGGCATTTGCCATGGCGCTGCAGTGTGAGACTTCCATCCGGAACCGGGAGGGAGCGACAGGTCGTCCAGAGGAGAAACTGTCACCGGAAATCCTTGCAGAGCCATGTCTGGAGTGTCATTCCTGCAAACAGGCACTGGGGAATAACCAGCCTGATATTATTTATCTGACGCATGAAAAGCCGAATACGATCTCTGTGGCGGACATCCGTGAGCAGATCAATCATGATATTGAGATCAAACCTTACAGCAGTAAGTATAAAGTATACATTGTGGATGAAGCAGAGAAAATGAATCAGCAGGCACAGAATGCGCTGTTGAAAACCATCGAGGAGCCGCCGGCTTATGCGGTGATCCTGCTTCTGACCACGAATGCGGATGCATTTTTGCAAACGATCCGTTCCCGGTGTGTGATGCTGGACATCAAGCCGGTGAGCGACGAGAAAATCCGGGAATTTCTGATGAAGAAACGTCAGGTACCGGATTACAAAGCGGAGGTATGTGCAGCCTTTGCCAGAGGCAATGTGGGCCGTGCGGTGGCACTGGCTTCTTCCGAACGGTTTAATGAACTGAAGGACGTTACCGTTTCGTTGCTGCGCAGACTGGGTGATATCCGCAGATATGATATTTTACAGGAGATAAAACCACTGAACGATTTCAAGGACGATATCAGAGAATTTTTTGATTTGGTTTTGTTTTGGTATCGGGATGTGTTATTATATAAAGCAGCAGGTTCCGAAGAACAGCTGATCTTCCGGGAACAGGCGCTGGAAATCCGGCGTCAGGCAGAGAAAAGCACTTACCATGGCCTGCAGCAGATTTTAGAAGCAATAGAGACAGCGGACCGACGGATCCGGGCAAATGTAAATTTTGACCTGACCATGGAATTGCTGGCAATGACGATCAAGGAGAACATTGGATGATAAAAGTAACTGGAGTCAGATTCCGTCAGGCGGGAAAGGTGTACTACTTTGACCCGAAAAACCTGAAACTGGAGCGGGGCAGCCATGTCATCGTGGAGACAGCCCGCGGTATTGAATATGGTACAGTCATTGTACCGCCGAAAGGCATTACAGACGATGAGGTGGTTCAGCCGCTGAAGGCGGTGATCCGTGTGGCAACACCGGAGGATGACCGCATTGAAGAGCGAAATCATGAAAAAGAGAAAGAAGCATATAAAATTTGCCTGGAAAAGATCGAAAAACATGGTCTTGCGATGAAACTGGTACAGGCAGAGTATACGTTTGACAACAATAAACTGCTGTTTTATTTTACCGCAGACGGAAGAATCGATTTCCGTGAACTGGTAAAAGATCTGGCAAGTGTGTTCCGTACCAGAATCGAATTGCGTCAGATCGGTGTCCGGGATGAGACCAAGATTCTGGGCGGTATCGGTATCTGCGGACGACCGCTGTGCTGTCATACATTTCTGACCGAGTTCGCACCGGTGTCCATCAAGATGGCAAAGGAACAGAATCTGTCCCTGAATCCGACCAAGATTTCCGGTGTATGCGGCAGATTGATGTGTTGTTTGAAAAATGAAGAAGAAACTTATGAATACCTGAACAGCCGTCTGCCGAATGTGGGTGACCGCGTGACGACTGCGGATGGATTGAAAGGTGAGGTACAGAGTGTCAGCGTACTGCGCCAGCTGGTGAAAGTGATCGTAGATATGGGAGATGAAAAAGAAATCCGTGAATATCCGGTCAGACAGCTGAAATTCCGTTCCAAGCGCCGCAGAGATCACGGCGAGCGTCTGAGCAAAGAGGAAATGCGCAAACTTGCTGAGTTAGAGGACAAGGGAGGACATTCCAAGTTAAATGAGTAATTTATTGCCGGGAGAACGAATCGACGAATTACAGCGAAACGGCTACCGCATTATCCAGAATCCGGAACGATTCTGCTTCGGCATGGATGCGGTGTTGCTGTCCGGCTTTGCCCGGGCAAAAAAACAGGAACGCTGTCTGGATCTGGGCTGTGGAAACGGGATCATTCCGATCCTGATGGAAGCAAAGACAGAGGGAAAACATTTTACCGGACTGGAGATCCAGCCGGAGAGTGCGGATATGGCGAAACGCAGCGTGGCGTTGAACGGGCTGCAGGATCGGATCGACATCGTAGAAGGTGATATTAAGGATGCTTCAAAGATTTTTGGAGCATCTTCTTTTCATGTCGTGACGACAAATCCACCGTATATGACTGCACAGCACGGACTGACAAATCTGTATGAGGCAAAAACCATCGCAAGGCATGAAGTATTGTGCAATCTGGAAGATATTATCCGGGAAAGTGCGAGACTTCTGATGCCGGGCGGTCGTTTTTATATGGTGCACCGGCCTTTCCGGCTGGCGGAGATCATATCTCTGATGGTGCAGTACCGCATGGAACCCAAACGGATGCGTCTGGTGTATCCTTACGTGGACCGGGAGCCGAATATGGTGCTGATCGAGGGACTGCGGGGTGGAAAAAGCCGAATGACCGTGGAAAAACCATTAATTGTATACAAAGAGCCTGGAAAATATACGGATGAGATATATGATGTATATGGTTATTAAACTTGTTTATCGTATATCTTTGAATGATTGATTCTGTTTTGTACGATAGATAGTAATGCAAAAAGTGAAGTATATGAAATATGTAAAGATACAATTTTTATCGGACTGTGAGGTGAAAAAAGGTTATGGCTGGAAAATTATATTTATGTGCAACACCGATTGGAAATCTGGAGGACATTACGCTGCGGGTATTACGCACTTTAAAAGAAGTAGATTTGATCGCAGCAGAGGATACCAGAAATTCCATCCATCTGCTGAACCATTTTGATATAAAGACACCACTGACCAGCTATCATGAATATAACAAAGTGGACAAGGCGTATCAGCTGGTGGAAAAGATGCAGCAAGGCACAAATATCGCGCTGATCACGGATGCGGGTACGCCGGGTATCTCCGATCCGGGCGAAGATCTGGTGCGGATCTGCTATGAACAGGGCATCGAAGTGACATCCCTTCCGGGAGCAGCGGCATGCATTACCGCATTGACTCTGTCCGGGCTTCCGACCCGTCGTTTTTCCTTTGAGGCATTTCTGCCAAAAGAGAAAAAAGAACGCGCGGCGGTATTGGAGGAACTGAAAAACGATACAAGAACACTGATCGTATATGAGGCGCCACACCATCTGCTGGGGACATTAAAAGAACTGCAGAATGCACTGGGAGACCGCAGGCTGACAGTTTGCCGGGAACTGACAAAAAAATTTGAAACAGCGTTTCAGACCACATTTTCGGAAGCAATCCGTTACTATGAGGAGCAGGGGGTTCGCGGAGAATGTGTTCTTGTTATCGAGGGCAGAAGCCGTGAGGAACTGGTGCAGGAGGCACAGCAATCCTGGGAGGCAATTTCGGTGGAAGAACATATGGAGCATTATCTGAGCACCGGTATGGATCGGAAAAGCGCAATGAAACAGGTGGCAAAAGACCGGGGCGTTGGAAAACGCGAAATTTATCAGATGTTGTTGAAAGCAGAGAATGAGTGATATCGCACAAGTTTAGCAGAAGTACAGAGATATGTACAAGAATAAAGGCTATGCCTGGAACATTCTTAGGCTTATAGGGGAAGGAGTAGCTATGACAAAAGACTTGACTGTTGGAAGCCCGATGAAACTGATCTGGCAGTTTTCCATACCGCTGGTACTGGGAAATCTGTTTCAGCAGATGTATAACATGGTAGATACGGTAATCGTAGGCCGTTATTTGGGGCTGGATGCCCTGACCAGTGTAAGTTCTACCACATCTATTACATTTCTGATCATTGGTTTTTGCCTTGGTACCTGTACAGGGCTGGCGGTTCCGGTGGCACAGAAATTTGGAGCAAAAAGTTACAGTGAAATGCGTAAATTTGTGATGAACGCAGCCTACCTGGCGATTTTCCTCGCCGTAATCATGACTATCGTGACCTGTGCGCTGTGCGGTTCCATCCTGACCTGGATGAAGACGCCGAATCAGTTTTATCAGGGCGCGTATGATTATCTGTTTGTCATTTTCCTTGGAATCCCATTTACGTTTTTATACAATGTAGTGGCCGGCATCATCCGTTCACTGGGAGATTCCAAGACACCGTTTTATTTTCTGGTACTGTCCGCAGTGATGAATATTTTTCTGGATATGCTGTTTATCATTGTATTCAAACTTGGTACGGCGGGGGCTGGATGGGCGACCATTTTATCACAGGCAATTTCCGGAGTACTTTGCTTTCGCTATATGAAGAAAAAATATGACATTCTGAAGACAAATCATCAGGAACGCAGACTGGATATGCATTACATAAAGACACTGTTTACAATGGCTGTGCCGATGGGACTGCAATTTTCCATTACTGCCATTGGAAGTATTCTGCTCCAGAGTGCGGTAAATACACTGGGAGCAGTTTATGTATCTGCATTTGCGGCAGCTACAAAGGTAAAACAGCTGGCGATGTGTCCATACGATGGATTTGCCACAGCCAGTGCAACCTTTGGCAGTCAGAACCTTGGCGCCGGCAATCTGAAACGAATCCGGGAAGGATTGAAATCAGGAATTATCATTTCTGTGATTTACAGTATCGCCATCGGAATCGTGCTGATTTTTGCAGGTTCCAAGATTGCCCTGATCTTTGTATCAGGAAGTGAGACAGAAGTGCTTGGCTATGCACAGCAGCTATTGACCTGCGCAGGATTTTTCTATTTCTTTCTGGCATTCCTGAACTGCACACGACTGACCATTCAGGGGCTCGGTTACAGTGCCATTGCCATGTGTGCAGGATTAAGTGAACTTCTTGCCCGTGGTCTGATGTCTGTCTTTGTCATTCCGAAATTTGGATATACCGCAGTATGTTTTACAGATCAGACTGCATGGATCGCGGCAACCGCCGTGGTAATGCCGGTATTTTTTGCAATTATGAAACGTCTGGAGAAACGGCAGGCGGAAGTTACCGATTCTCCAACACATAATCCCGCAGCACATTGAATGATGCCGGGCCGATTTTTAATACTTTTTCATAAAAGGCAGAGTCCGTATAAGTATCCGGATTCTGCTTTTTCATTTCTTCCTGCAGATCATGAAATTCCAGATATCCGATATAATATTTCAGATAGTTGGCAGGTTCGGATACGATCAGTTCAAAAATATCCCGCAGTACTTCCTCATCAGTGAATCCGTAAGTGGAAAAGAAAGCTGCTGTATCGTCCAGCGTCCATCCTTCATAATGGATCCCCATATCCGCAGTGGCGTAAAGACTCAGGATTGCAGCCTGATTTGCAGCGCAGAGTTTTGCAGCATCTTTGGACAGTCCGCTGTAAATATAGGAATGTAATTCCACGAATGTCGCCCAGCCTTCTGTGTAGCCGGGATAGCCAAGCAGTGACCGGATAGGCGGCACATTCTGGCTGTGGAAGTAGATGTTTTGATACAGATGTCCCGGAAAACCTTCATGCGCCAGTGTCGTGAACAGCCGGATTCCTTCATAGCCATTTTTCTGATTGATGTAGATGGTGTTCTCTGTCAGCTGATCCAGTGGGGAAGTCAGATAAAATGCCGGGGAGAGATAATCTTCCATGGCAGCATTGATATATTTGACTGTTACATTGCAATCCGGGAGGGAAGGGAAGTCGGCAGTGATTGCCTGCTGCAGCGTAGCCAGCATTTCTTCGGGAGACTGTGCGGAGAAATCGAGTCGTTCTGGCTCCTCGGTGAGATCCGGGTGATCTTCCAGCAATTCTGATACCAGAAGCAGATCTTTTTTACGCTGGCTGGCGGTACGTTTTTCCAGTGTGGCGACGGAGTCATCGCTTCCGGTATAGCAGTGCACCAGATATTCATAATAGGTGTTCCCTTCCGGAAAATGACAGAGGCCGGCATCGTTATATCCGCTATTCTGTAATCCGGCAATTGTGTTGGAAAGCTGTTCAAATGCCGGAAATACCTGCTGTTCCAGAATGTCGCGATTTTGGTTTTGATAGGCAGCACGTTCGTTTTTGGACAGTTCACTCATAGCATCTGTTTTTTCGTTGAAGGTGGCAACAAGATAATGGGAGTTAAGATCTGCTGTGAAGTCTTTGCACTGTTGGATCAGACGCTGGGCGGCAAAGGATGGCATAAAACGCCCGGCGGCAGCTTTTTCCTTCTCATACGCGCTGATCTCAGAAAAATACCGTGGAATGTCGGACAGTAACGACAGGTAATCTGTGATGTCCCTTGTATTCCGAAAGGTATATTCTGCCAGCAGGATGGGAATCTGGGACTGCAGTCCGGTGGTAGGAGTCAGCGGCTCTTCATAACAGTACCAGTTGGCACCGTTTTTTGTGAGATCCAGAGATTCTGACAGAATATCCAGGGTCAGCCGATTTTCAGCCGATAGTTCAGCCGATTGAAATTGTTGTAGTCCGACAAGCAGATTTTCAGCAAAGGCTGCAGCCAGGGCAGGAGAATCTGCAGAGCAGGTTCCGAGAGATGTCTGATAGTCCGTGATACCGTAAGCGGCAGGATCTGCCAGTGTGTAATGAAGGTTCAGCAGATTTGCGGAAGCTTCCTGCCGGAAAAGTTCTGTTACATAATCCGTGAAGGCGGCATTCAAAGCAGTGGTGTTTTCAGATGATGCATCAGAAGAACTTTTGCCGGAATCTGCCTGCAGATTCGTCAGAAACTGAACAATCCAGGTGTCGGAATCTGCACATTTACAGACGGCGGCGCAGAAAATTCCGAGACCAATGAGAAACAGGGAGAGACAGAGGGAAAAACGGATTTTACGAAAAAAATGAAAATGACAGTGGCGCATGGCAGGTACCGGCTATGATTATAATTATTATTAAAATATGTGCCGTCAGGCAGGAATATGACGGGGAAATTGTAATGTTGTGTTAATTGTGGTAGAATAAGCCCGAGATGAGACTACATAAGAAAGGACAACATACTATGAAAAAATTAAACGTATTTATTTGTTTTTTAGCAGTTATTTTTGTATGTGCAATGGCAGAAATTACTCCGGCCCGAGCAGAAGAACGACAGTCTGCTGCTTCCGGTGCGCAGATGGTTGCGGATGATATTACTTTGTATGGGCTGTCAAGCAGCTATGATGGGGTGATCGCGATTCCTGCGGATATGGATACGGAATATCAGATCCATGCAAACGGAAGAGATATCAGCTATACAGTAACGGATGGAAATAATATTACCGTAGATGATCGTGGTGTCGTGCGGATAAAATATACGACGACTTATTGGTATGGAAATATAGGATATTCTTATCCGATCCAAGATAAAACACCTACCAGTGTCGAAAAAAGTTTTGATGCTGGCGATGCAACAGTGACGGTGACAGCAGACGGCGTGCAGACAAATATAACAGTTCATGTGGCAGACTATGCGCAAAAATATGCGGATGATAAGATTTTACAATACATAAATGAAAATATTGCAGGAAAAAATCTCAGTGATATGGAGCTGATGAAAAAAATTGCTGCATATCCGGCCAGCTTTGATTATGGTGCATCGCATTCCGGATATGTGTCTATGATTATTTATGGAAATGGTGACTGTTGGGCGAGTACATCTACCATTATCAGAACTTGTGAGTTACTCGGAATTGATGCCTGGTCCAGAAACGGGAACAAGGATTACGGCGCAGGAAGCGGTCACATGAATGCAATGGTATATTATGATGGCAAATATTATGAACTGGAAGCCGGTTACAGCGGAACAGCACCGCGATATTATTCTGCTGAGGAAAGAGATTCGCTGTTTTGCTTTCATGATAAAGATGATGGGACCTTGTCCATTTATCAGTATGACGGACAACTTACATCAGGTGATACTTTGGAAATCCCGGCAACCTATCAGGGAAAAACAGTTACGGAAATTGAGGATCAATTTTCACAGGGGTCAAACAGAACATGTGGAACAATCCATCTTCCGGATACGATCACAAAGATCGGAGCATTTGCATTTTCGGGTTTTGAACAGGCGACATCCATCAATATTCCGGCCAGTGTAAAGGAAATTGGAACAGGTGCTTTTGCACAGTGCTTATCGTTAGAGAACTTTGAATGCACAGGAATTGGAAATAACTATGCCTCCCAGAATGGTATTCTGTACAGTTGTGATAAAAAGATTGCGATCAGCGGCCCGGCGGTAAATGATCCGCAGTTTGCATCGGGCGTTCAGCAGATTGCAGAGGGTGCATTTAGTTATAATACAAATCTTGTAAAAATAGTAATTCCAGAGAGTGTAACAACCATCGAAGATGCTGCATTTTTTGATTGTTATAGTGTTAAGAATGTGACGATAAAAGGAACTGATATTACATTTGGATCAAATGTGTTTTATAATTGTTCAGGGCTGACATTACGCGGAACAGTCGGTTCTGCTGTTGAGACTTATGCAAATGAAAATGGAATTGCATTCAGAGATATTCAGGAACCTCCAAAGAATGGGTTGTATCAGGAAGGGGATTCCTGGAACTATTATGTGGATGATGAGATTGCAGAAGACGTTACTACGCTGGTAGCCTACAACGGTGACTGGTGGTATGTAGAAGATGGAAGAATTAATTTTAATAAATGGGGATTGTATGAATATAACGGAAGTCTATGGTACATTGAGAATGGAAAAGTAAACTTTTCTGAGACGACAATCTGTTATTATGAAGGAGAAGACTGGTATGTAAAAAATGGTTGTGCGGATCCTCAGTACAATGACGTGATTTGTATGAATGACGATTGGCTGGCAGTCAGAAACGGAAGGATTGATTCGAATTTTAACGGGATTGCAAGCAATGCATCCGGAGAATGGTACTGTGAATATGGCCAGGTACAGTTTGCTGCAAGCGGCCTTGTAAAATCGGAGAATGATGCATTTGACGGTTGGTATTATGTTCGGAATGGCTGTGTGCAGAAAGGCCAGGAGACCGTAGTGCAAAACAGCAGTGGCTGGTGGTATATCGGAACAGACGGAAAGGTTGATTTTCATAAGAATACAGTAGCACCGAATGAGTATGGCTGGTGGGCTGTGCGAAACGGAGCAGTAGATTTTCAATTGAACGGAATCGCATCCAATGAGTCTGGAGACTGGTATTGCAGAGGAGGTCAGGTAGATTTTGGCGCAGCCGGTGTGCTGGAATCAGAAACAGAAGGATTCAGTGGCTGGTATTATATTCAGAATGGCTGTGTGCAGAAAGGGCAGGAGACAGTAAAACAAAATAGTAATGGCTGGTGGTATATCGGAACAGATGGAAAAGTTGATTTTGGATTTTCTGGAATTGCATCCAATGAAAACGGTACCTGGTATATTGAAAATGGAAAGGTTAATTTTACTTACTCCGGTACTTATGAAGATGAGAATGGACGGATTTATGACATTAAATCTGGCAATGTAGCCTGACGGAAATTTTGTGTAGAACCGGATTTGTCCCTTGCGAAGTTTTCACAGATTATGTATAATGATATTGTTAATCAATCAAAATATTTGATATGCAAAATATTGGAGGAGCGCATTGGAAGGATACGATACACTTCATGACCTGCTGGTCAAATTATTTAATGAAATTATGAATATTGAGGAAAAGGCAATCATCACGGAGGAGTTCAAAGATATTTCCAATAATGATATGCATATCATTGAGGCAATCGGTCTGGATGAACCGCGGAGCATGTCTTCGGTAGCAAAGGATTTGTCTGTTACTGTGGGAACACTGACGATTGCGATCAATAATCTGGTGAAAAAAGCTTATGTCAAACGTGTCAGAAGTGAGAAAGATCGTCGTGTCGTTCTGATCTCTCTGACAGAAAAAGGTGTGAAGGCATACCACCATCATGCAGAGTTCCACGATGAGATGATAAAAGCTACACTGAACGGCCTTGACGAAGAACAGACAAAAGTGCTGGTTAAAGCATTGACGAATCTGAGCGCATTTTTCCGCACCTATGGAAAATAATAGGCACATTGGAACTCGCGGTCAGACCGTCTGTAAAAACTGTTTCCGGTGGATTTGTGAGTATGGAAAGATAAAAAAGTTCTGGAAACAAATGAGAGTACGACAGAAGAACCTGAAGCATATTATGAAATCAATATTGACCCACGTTGGTTTGGCAATCGTTCAGCAGAAGAAATTGTAGAAACTTTGTTACATGAAATGGTTCATTATTGTAATAAAGTAAATGAAATTAAAGATTGCAGCGGAAATGTCCACAACAAAAAATTCAAAACCCTTGCAGAAGCGGTAGGATTTGTCGTAGAAAAGGGAAAGAGCGTTGGTTGGGGATATACCTCTTTGTCAGATGAGTTAAAAGAATATATTCAGACCAACATTAAACCAGACGAAAATGCATTTGAATATTTTAGAGCTGGAATTACTGTTAAGCCTAAAATTAAGCGAAAGAAAACTTTATTCAAATACACTTGTCCTGAATGTAAGCAAATTGCAAAAGGAAAGAAAGATATTGCTATTAAATGTGGCAACTGTGATGTTGTTATGGAAATGGAAGAAGTCGAAGATGAGGATAGGAGCGATAACAATTAAGGTTATATGCTGAAAGGAGTAACATGATTGAAAAATATTTGAGTATTATCACAAATTTTGGATGTCACTATAGTTGTCCATATTGCATTGTAAAAAACAATAATATCAAAGTTCCCAAAACGACAATAACAGGATTAAATAATCTGAAACAAATGTTAATTGGAAATAGCTGCAATATTGTATCTATATCTGGTGGTGGTGACCCATTGCACGAATATGAGAAGCATACAGATTGGTATGAAAAGTTGTTTGATATTCTTGAAGAGATGGGTATTCCTTTAGAAATGCATACCAGCTATATTGACAGTAATTTTCCAATGAAAATGTGCAGAAGGGTTGTTTACCATTTAAGAAATAAAGAACAATTATCAAAAATTTTCAGACAGGAAAATGAAATTGTCAGAGTCGTTTATGTTGTTACAGATGATATGACCATGCAAGACATCTTGGAGATTGCTGAATTTGTAAAAAACAGCAACGAAATTGATGAACTTAGTTTTCGTCAAATGGTAGATTCCAACTATAATATATCCTCTCATTTACATGACGAATTAAAAGCTGGTCATAAAAAGGATTGGTGGTATATTGAACAATGTGATTACAATTTGTACTATGCCGAGAATCACTTATACAAAAGATATGAAGATTTAAAAGTTGAATAAGGAGGAGTTATGTTGGGATTTGGAATAGCAGTATTGCATATTGTATTGTTTTTATTAACAATTTTTCAGAAGATTAGAGTTGGCTGGTTGTTGTTTTATTCTTTGGCAATTTTCATGTACACATTGATTATTTTACTCAGTAAGACTAAAGCACTGACAAAATTTGGAGTATATTTGAGTGTGCTTTCAATGCTTGGTATTATTTATTGCCTTTGTGTATTAACAGGTGTGGATATTGCAGCAATGTTCTAGGAGGTGAGAATATGATTTTTAGATTGATGAAATTCTCCAGAGAGAGAGAGAGAGAGAGAGAGGTAACTGCTTATGTTAGTTTACAAAGAAAAGCAGTTCCTCATATTCGATTTTCAGGATGGTAAAACTGTAAAATATGATTTTGCTACTAAAACCTGTATCGGAAAGAAAGGAAAAATAGTAAAAAATTTATGTTCACAGTTAAGTGGTATTTCAATGAATGAATTGATTGAAGCTTGTGAGGATAAGCAGTATGCAAAATTCCTTGAATTTGTGCAAAGAAAATGGGATTATCCAATATATAATATTGGAACAATTCTTTCAAAAATTCCATATTATCAACGATATGAGCAAATTTTTTCTGCTGGATTTGAAGATATATGTGGTAGCTTTTCAGGAACAATCAAAGAAATACCAAAAGGTTTAATTAAAATCTGCAAAGACCATAAGATAACATTGAGTGACGAACTGGTTTTATTCTATAAAGAAAATCCAAATGCTTATAATCTTCCGTATCAAATGGAGTTTGTATCATTAGATGATAAAGATATACACCGTATCCTTACCAAATTAAAAAGTGTAAAGGAATATTATGGAGAGAATAGATGGCAATATAATTGGAAAGAAATAGGTATATTAAATACCTTGTTGAATGAGTATGGTTATACTGCTAAAGGATTATTCAATTATCTGGATTATCTAAAGACTTTTGAAGCAATAGAAGATACTGGTTTTGCAGTTGAAGAAGTTTATGACTATGCCAATATGATGAGACAAATTAGTAATAAGTTTGACAAATATCCAAGGCATTTTCTTACAACTCATAAGATTGCAAGTAGAAACTATTCAAGGTTGTCTCAACAGTTTGAGGAAGATAAATTTAAAGCAAGAATAAACAAAGGAATGGAAAAGACTTTTGGAGATTATACTTTTATTTATCCTGAATCAACAGAAGCCATAAAAGATGAAGCGGTAAGTCAGAACAATTGTGTAGCTTCATATATCAAAAATGTTATTGAAGGAAATTGTCATATACTTTTCCTGAGATATAAAGATTCACCTGATAAATCACTTGTTACCATTGAGGTAAGAAAAGGTAAGATTGTTCAGGCAAGACAAAAATTCAATGACCCTGTATCTGATGAGCAGCAAGAGGTTATTGACAAGTGGAATACTTGGTATTCTAAAAAATATGAAGAAAGAGAGGAACTAAAGGATGCAAGTTAAGGTAGGAGAGAAAATCAGATTAATCAAGGCAATGGGAGCTTTCACTAACATTGGTGAGGAGTGTGAAGTTACAGAGGTAAAACCAGATGGTGAAATCTCTTTTAGATTTGGTGGTTGCCATATGGAACAATGTCGGCTGATGAAGCTGATAAATATTTTGAGAAGGTTATAACTGATAAGGTTATACACTATAGCAAAAACTCAGATGGTA
>ENA-OURQ01002369-OURQ01002369.1-human-gut-metagenome-genome-assembly--contig:-NODE-2369-length-14177-cov-10.573998_pt1 | contig 14177 bp, 9 predicted proteins | sample MGYA00242105_ERZ508999 | MGnify/ENA primary metagenome ERZ508999 (study PRJEB26280, sample SAMEA2338771) | human gut metagenome | biome: human gut; feature: human-associated habitat; material: faeces...
GCCACCGACCTCGCCGCCGGGCTTGCATGGCACGAGCAAAGTGTCTGCCGTGCGCTGGGTGAGGTGAAAGCGTTCGAAAACGAGGGTGACGCAACCTATTACGGTGATATTTATTCATTCCTTGTACGTGCCGGTGGCCGTATCATGCGTGAAGATAAAAAGGGTGTAATCGCTTTAGTGCAGGGAACTCCTGTAGCAGGATAGAGTTATGGCAGAATTGAAATATTTGGTAATCCACTGTACCGCCACGCCTCAAGGCCGTAAGGTAACGGGTAACGATATCAGAGCATGGCACACGAACCCGATAAGCAAGGGTGGCCGTGGTTGGAAGCAGGTAGGATATACCGATATGTTTCACCTTGATGGAACGGTGGAGCGATTGGCCCGGAACAACGAGGACGCACGGGTGGATCCGTGGGAGATTACCAATGGGGCAAAAGGGTACAATTCCATTTCCCGGCACATTGTGTACGTTGGCGGTGTGGCCGCTGACGGGAAGACTCCCGAGGACACCCGTACTCCCGGCCAGCTGAAAGCGTTGGAGGATTACGTGAAAGACTTCCACCGCCGTTTCCCACGGGTGAGAATCATCGGTCATAACGAGATTGCGACCAAGGCGTGCCCGTCATTCGACGTTCAGGCATGGCTCAGGAAAATAGGCATTAACCAATAACAAAGCAAAGAGATGGACGGTCTGATGGATTTTTTAATGTTCGCCCTGCCGGGTGGTTTTATCGGTAGCATCTTCACGTGGTTTGTTGGCCGTAGAAAGCAGAACAATGATATGCTCTCCCAGCTTCAGGCGTCCATCAATATGCTCAGTAGTGAGAACCGGAAGATATTGGATGAGAATATCCAGCTCCGCAGGGAGAATGCCGACCTGAAAGCGAATCAGGAGGAGATGATCCAAAAGCTCTCCCGCCTGACCAAAGAGGTGGAGAGGTTAAGAAAAGTAATCAATAAACAAACAGGAAATGATGAGAAACCTAATCCGAGGGGCAACCCTCGCACTAATTATAGCCGTGTTCATCCTGACTGGGTGTGCCACGGCGAAGCTAACCAAGAACCGGCAGTCGCACACGCTGACGGAACAGACGAAAAGCGGAACTACCACCGGAGTAACCGGAGAGCAGTCAGACGTGACGGCTCAGAGGACGGGGGAGCTACTGCAGGGACAGACGATAACCGCCCTGACACGGGAGGGGATCCCGGAATCGGAGGCGAAAGTGGATGTTCCGATACAGAACCTCCTTAACTTGCCGGACGGTGCTGGCTACACGGCCAAAGACGGTCAGGCATCGGTAAGCGTGCAAAGGCATGGCGATAACATCACGGTTACCGGCAAATGTGACTCTATCGCCCGGCAATGCCTTTTCTACGAGCGTGAGGTGTTCCGACAGCGTAGCGAGGTGGATAGCTTGAAGCGGGTTATTTCCCGGATGGAGCAGACAGCCAGCCAGAGTGATGAATTCTATAATGAGGACAGCGATGCCGTTCAAAACATTAAGGAAAAGCCTCCTGCTACATGGTATAAATGGTTATTGGTGGGTTTCGTGGCCAGTCTATTGCTTACTTCCCCGCTAAAGAAGCTAAAGAATAGAGTATTAACTTTTATAAAATAAAGAACAATGTCAAAAGTTTATGTGAATGACGGATATATGATGCTCCTTGATGCGATCTATTTCGATGGAAAGAAAATCGGCAATGTTTCAGAGGATGGCATCGATTGGGGTGGTGATGCGGCTGAGTATATCAAGCTCTTTGCCGCACAGGTACGCAATGCCCCGGTAAAGAAAATCAAGAAAAAGGATGCCACCAACCTGTTAAAGTTCACCCTGATAGAACTTGTTCCCCAAAACTGTAAGGACGTGATGGGCGGTGAGGTGAACGGTACGAAATGGGAAGCTCCCTCGGAGTCCGTCTCGTTGGAGGGTTCGCTTAAGATCCTTTGTGGAACCGGTCAGACCGTGGAGGTGAAACGCATGACGCTGGACGGTGCAGTCCGTGGCAAGATTGGCGGTGATGATCCGCTGGGTATCGAGTGTGAGATGGAGATGATGAAACCGCTGGACGGTAGCTCTCCTTTCAGTTTTGATGATACGGCTCCGTTTATCTCCGTAACGCCCACCTCTTTGTCATTCGTCAAAGGTGGAGAGAAAAAGACGGTGGATATCGAAGCCTCCGGAGCGTTCTCGGTTGGAAAGGTTCCCGCCGGTTTCAGTCTTGAGGTTGTAAACGGCAGGATCACCATCACGGCGGATGCCAATACCGGAGCTGTAAGGAACGGAACGGTAGAGTTTACCCTTGCAGCTGATAATACCCAAAAAGCCACTCTCACGTTGAGTCAGGCAGCCGGAAATGCGTAACCCATGAGAAAGAACGTGGAAATAGAGGCAGCGGAGGCTCTGCTTGACGTGGGGGTTTCCCTGCCTTTTTTGCAGTTTAAGATGCCATTCAGAAAGAAACCGGTATCGATCAGGGTAACCATGAAACGTCCCTGCTTGGGGAGTCAGATCCGGATCGCAAGGCTATACCTGCAGTTGGGTATCACATACGAGGAGATGGAGCAGTTCAACAAGCATGAGGAGATGGCGTTCCTTGCCATTCATGGCAAACGTGTTTCCAAGATGGTATCCCTGACCATCTGCCGTGGGGCGGTTTCCGGTCTATTGTTTTCCGGTATTGTCGCATGGCTCTTGAGATGGTTTGTTCCTGACAAGTACCTGCAGGGTGCTAACCAGCGTTTTGTCACTTTGCTTGGTACAAAGTCTTTTATGCGTATTATCGAATCGGTTCAGATATCCAATCCACTGAAACCGAGAGAGAGCCAAAAAAGAAAGGGGAGTTAAGAACGAAATATGTCGGATCCCATAGCCCCTTTGGTATAGTGTGGCAGATAGCTGCGGCCACCGGCTGGAGTGTAAAATACATTCTTTGGGGTGTCAATTACCAAACCCTCCGGATGATGCTTGCCGATGCGCCACATTACGAGAAAGAGAATGATAACAACCGAACCGGAAGCAAAGGCGGTAAAGGGAAACCTAAAAGCCTTTCCGGATTTTTCCAATCACGATTGAAAGAACAATGAAACCCGTTGAGATAGAATTCATAATGAGAGACAAGCTCTCTCCCGGCATTGACAAGGCGGGCAAGTCCGCCGAAACGCTGGGAGATAAGGCCGAGCAGGTGTCTAAAAACATCACAGACCGTATTGCCGCCCAAAAAGAGCAGATCAAGTATGTTGAATCCTGTCTCAAGGATTTAAAGAAGCAGTACGACAACCTCGCACCCGGAAAGGCGCAGCTGGAGATGCGTGCGGAGATAGATGCCTGTACCAAAGCCCTGCAGGAGGACAAGAACATACTCTCCTCCCTTGAAGCGGAGCATGACAAGGCAGCCGTTTCCACCAAACGTCTTTCGATGCAGCTCCGGGAGATGCAGGATGCGATGGCTCGCCTGCGTTTGGAGGGCAAACAGAACACCAAAGAGTATGCGGATATGGCCGATAAAGCCGCCGTATTAGCCGATACGATCGGTGACCTGCGTACCCAAACGAATATTCTCGCCAATGATGATGCAGCCTTGCAGGGAGTGATGAGCGGTGTGAATGGCTTGTCCGGTCTGTTCACGACCGCCACCGGTGTCATGGGGATTTTCGCCTCGGAAAACGAGGATCTGATAAAGATACAAACCCGTGTGCAGAGCGTCATGGCCGTCACTATGGGGCTGCAGCAAGTCATGAATACCCTGAACAAGGACTCCGCTTTCCGGCTGGTCACCGTTGTCAAGATGAAAAAGCTGCTGACGGCGGCCAATACAAAGTTGGCCGTGTCATTGGGCATCTCCAATGCGGCTGCCACCGCTTTGATGGCCACCCTTACGCTGGGGCTTTCCGCCGTTATAACGGGGCTTATCGTGCTTTGGGATAAATACAGCGATGCTCAGGAGGCAGCGGCGGAAAAGGCCAAAGAACGGGTTAAAATAGAAAGTGACGGGCGTTCCCAAATGATCAAAACCCGCTTTGAGATAGAGAATACCACGAAAAGCCTGAAAGACTTTACCGGTAGCAAGGAGCAGGAAAAGGCCAAAGTTGAGGAGTTGAACCGGAAATACGGCGAGAGCTTCGGATATTACAATACCGTTGCCGAGTGGTATGATGTGCTGATCCAAAAGAGTGATGACTATATCCAAATGCTTTTCCTGCAGGCGAAAGCCCAAAGTCTTGTTAACAAGGCCGTGGAAGCGGACGAAACGGTGAACGAGGTAAAAGCCACTCCTGAATCCGATGTCGAGGGTTCGATGGGCTGGTTCTCTAAAATGGGGCTTTATATGGCTCAAAGCGAGTCTTACGGTCAGATTGACGCTCAGGCGTTGATAGAGAAACATAATAAGGAGGCCAAGGATGCAGCCGTAAAAGCCGCCGAGGAGCAGCGGGACGCTTATTTGGAGGAAGCAAAGAAGCTGCAGGAGGAATATGCCGAGCTGGGAAAGAAATCCGGTATCGGCGGGTTCGTGGCTCCTGAGAACAACAAGGATAAAGCGAAACCGGCCAACAACCTTGCCGAGTTAGAACTGAAAGCCCGTCAAAAGATAGAGGATCAGCGTATCGCCATCCTGAAAGAGGGATATGACAAGGAGCGTGAGGAGGCATCGTTGAACTTTGAGCGGGAGAAAGAGCGTATCAACCGTGAGGAGCAACAGCGCATTGAACTTTATAACAAGCTGAAAGCCGCCGGGGAAAAAGTTACTCCTGAGCAGCTTGCCAATATCTCGGCACAGGCCGCAACCCAGCGTATACAGGCTGCACAGATATATGATGCCACCGTTGCAGAGATTGACGGTAAGGAGAAAAAGGATAACGAGGAGAAAAAGAAGAAACAGCAGGAAACCCTGCAGGAACTTCTGACTAAATATCGTGACTATGAGGCACAGCGTGCGGCTATAAAGAAACAAGGTGATAATGATATCGCTAAATTGGAGGCGGAGCGGACTGAGGCAAACTCGGCGGAGATTGACCGGGCGATAGCCGTCGCAAGAGAAAAGGTAAAACAAGGCATCCAATCAGTGAATGATGCGGAGGCTGACAGTATCTCAAAGGACAATGATTTCTTTAAAAAGCTCTTTGGGGATTATTCTTCCATGTCTTTCGACTCACTGCAGAAACTTATCTCACAGGCGAAGCAGTTGCGTGCATATTTATCCGGCAAGGGAGATGCGAAAGGTATCACGTTCATCTCTCCGGATCAACTGAAAAACATAGAGAAAAGTCCGGCAGAACTTGAAAAGCTGAAAAAAGCCCTTGATAAACTGCTCGATACCGGCAAGGGAGGCAATAATAAGTGGGAGAACATCTTCAAGACATTTGAGAAAGGCTTTGCCGAACTCAAAGGTGCGAAAGGAGCCAAAGAGGTGTCCGGCGCAATCGGTACGATCAGCGGGGCTGCGTCCGAGGCGGCTGGTGAACTTGCCAATATGTTTGACCAGATGGGTAACACCGAGGTTGCCGATGCCCTGAACGGTATGCAGCAGGTGATGGGGGCGGTTTCCAATATCGGACAAGGTTTCGCCAAGGGTGGCTTGATCGGTGGCATCGGTGCGGCTATCGGTGAGGCCGCAAATTTCCTGACCTCGGCCTTTGCTGCGGAAGCCCGCCACAAGGAGGCTCTAAAAGAGATTGAAAAGGCTAAGCTCGATTTCCAGCGGCAATACAACCTCTTACTGCTGGAGCAGAACCTTTTGCTCGAAAAGGCGGAGAATATATTCGGGGAGCGTCAGGTAGCAAAGGCCGCCAATGCGATAGAGGTCTATCGTGATGCCCTCTCGCAATTCAAGGAAGAACTGGCCGGTGACGCTCCCACCATGAACTGGATAGAGCGCATGACGGGTGATTTTGCCGGAACCTACCGCAAACGGCTGGAGAACTATCAGAAAGGTTTTGGCGGGTTGAACGATGCGCAGATCGTTACGGGACATAAAAAAACGGGATTGTTCGGCTGGGGAAAAGGAAAGGATGTTTATAGCGGGATCCTTGATGTTTACCCTGAACTGATAAAGGCCAACGGCGAGCTGGATACGGAGATGCTCCAAGTCATTCTCGATACCCGTAAGATGAGCGATGAAACCCGGAACTATCTTGAGAACCTGATCGACCTGAAAGATGCGATGGACGAGGCGGAACAGGCTTTGGAGGATTATCTGCAGGAAACGTTCGGGAGCCTCGGTCAGGGAATGCTCGACTCTATCACTTCCGCCATCAAGGGAAGCGGCACGGCATTGGAAAATTTTGCGGATCAGGCCGCTTCCGTGCTGGAGAACCTCGGAGAGCAGATCGCATATTCCCTGTTCTTTGCCGATAAGTTCGATGACCTGCAGAAAAAGTTAAAGGCGGTATATGGAAGCGGTAAAAGTGAGGAACAGATTGCGGGTGATGCCATGCACCTGATCGATAGCTTTTATGACAATATCGGGAATAACGTTGATGCGGCTCAATCGTGGATGGAAGCGTGGAAAGACAAGGCCGCCGCTATGGGGTATGATCTTTGGAAAAACGATGAGGAAAAGACTACCACCCAAAGCGGGCGTGCCGGTGCTTTCCAAACCCTCACACAGGATCAGGGTACAAAGCTGGAGGGATTGATGACCTCCCTGCAGATGCACGATGCCTCCATCGATGAGAACGTGGAGAATATATCAGAGGGCATAGGCGGAGCATTGGAAACGATCGATAAGATAAAGACGAACACCGATGCCTTGCCAAAGATATACGATGAGATAAGGGATATCAAACAAAACGGTTTAAAGATGAAATGACAATGGATATTTTAAAAGGCTTGTTACTGATAAACGGGGTTGATGTCTTTGTGGATTATGGGGCATTCCTCGCAGAGGAGAAAGCGGGTGATACCAAGAATTACTCCGCCCTGCTGAAACCGCCATCGGCAAAGCCGCACACGGCTGTGTCATTCCGGGAAAAAGACGGGGAGAAACTGCCTGATGCGCTTTTACCCGCATGGGAGGCTCGTGATGTCACCCTGCAATTTGCGATCATAGCGGCAGACCGGGCGCAATTCCTGTCCCGTTATTCGTCATTCCTGAAATTTCTCAAGGCCGGTAATAAGGGATGGTTGACCATCAACCCACCGGAGCTTGGCAGGAGTTACCGGATGTATTACAAGGATTGCACGGATTACACCCAGCTGACCGATTTCGGGGGTGAGGTCATCGCAAAATTCAGCGTGAAATTTCGGGAACCGGTTCCCTCGTTATAGTATTCAAACATTATTCAAACAGCGTTCAAAATGGAGCTTAAAATATACAACCAGCAAGGGGTGTTCAAGACTGCGGTATCGCCGTCAGACTCCGACCGCCACGTAAAGGAAGTGATGAATGACAATATCCTGAATTTGTCGTTTACCCTTTACGAGTACGTGGAACTGGGCGTGAATGATTACGTGGATTTTGAGGGTGAACGCTTCACGCTGCTGGAGGATTACAAGCCGGAGCAGAAATCCACCGTTGAGTATGCCTACAGCTGCAAGTTCTACGGTATAGAGAGTGAGCTTAAAAAGGCCAAAGTCCTCAAGATGGTGGACGGTGACGATGAGCTTTCCTTTTCCTATGATGCCACGGCTGCCGAACACCTGCAGCTGATATGTGACAATATAAACCGTATCAAGGGGACGAAAAATTGGGTTATCGGCGAGGTGGTGTCCTCCGCTAATGTAAACATAGAGTATGATAAGATATTTTGTTTCGATGCCCTTTCGGAAATAGCCAAGAATTTCAATACCGAATGGTGGATCGAGGGAACCACTATCAATCTGAGCCGTTGTGAACACGGCACTCCCGTATCTTTGGGGTACGGAAAGGGGCTGCTCAGGCTTTCCCGTGTGGAGAATGATACGGTTCCTTTCTTTACCCGGTTGTATCCTCTTGGCAGTACCCGTAATATCGTGGCCTCTGATTACGGCCACCGCCGCCTGCAGCTTCCGGGTGGTGTCCGTTACGTGGAAAGGAATATCCATCTCGGAATCGTGGAGCAGGCGGAGGAGGAGGCCTTTGCGTACATATTCCCGAAACGAATCGGTACTGTTACCTGTGTCAGGACGGAAGAGGCCACAGGTGAGGACGGCAATGCGTTCACTATATATTATTTTACTGATGAGGGGTTGAATTTCGATCCGAACACGTATGAGATCGAGGGGCTTGTTAAACAGGTGTCGTTTCAAGGCGGGGAGTTGAACGGGCGTGATTTTGAGGTGAATTTCAACTCCGAGACAAAGGAGTTCGAGATTATCACGCAATTCCCGTATGAGAACCAGCAGCTACCGGGCGGCCTGCTGATCCCGAAGCCGGGTGACGAGTATATCCTTTGGAACATACGGATGCCTAAAGAGTATTATCCGCTGGCGGAAAAAGAATTCGAGGAGGCCGTTCAGAAGCATATCGAGTCGATAAGCATTGATACGTCAGTCTATAAGGCTCCAACCGATTACATCTATTTGGATGAGAACCATATCGATTTGAAATTGGGGCGGCGTGTCCTTTTGGAGAATGAGATTTATTTCCCCACCGGCACTCACGAGAGCCGTGTGACCAAGATCTCCCGCCGGGTGAATAATACCACAGATATGGATATTGAATGCACGTATGCGGTTGATTACGGGCGTATCAATCAGATCGAGAGTAATATCGTGGATATTCAGGCAGCCTATAAGGAACAGCTGAATAAGGACGTGCTGACCGTATTGAAAAGCTGGGACAGTATTGATCCCACCGAGTATAACGTCCTTTCCGCCGTCCGGACAATACGCACGATCGCAAATTCCTTGAGCAAGCTGGAAAAAGAAACGGCAGACAAATACCTCAGAAAGGACATACCCGACACGGCGAAAGAGCTTGAAACCTTTTTGAAGGGGATAAAGGTTATCGGCGAGGCTCTTGTTGAAAGCCTTACGGTAGAGAAAGACTCCACTTTCAAAGGTCTGCTTTCCTCCGAGGTCTTTACTTCGGGTTTCCCCGGCGGAACCGGATGGGCATTGTTTTGGAAAGAGGTGCTTAATGCCGCAGGAGTAAAGGAAAAGAAAGCCGTCATGGAGCTGGACGAGATGACCGTCCGTGGGGTTATGCGAGTGTATGAATTTGTCATCTCACAACTGATGGGTGAGAACGGAACCCGTCTGACAACTGACATGATGCGTGTCGATCACATCGATGCGGGCACAAAGACAATCTATCTCGATACGGAGAAAGGAGTCCTTTACAACCCTTTCCGTCCGGGTGATATCCTGATGGTTCAGCGTTTTTCCGTGGATGGTATCATCAAGCAGTACGAACTGCAGGTGGTCACTGCCAAAGTCGGTGATACCTCCAAAGGAGAGGAACGGCTTGATAGCATCACCTATAAGAATTTTGTAGGCGATGAGGGTAGTGTTGTTTTTCGTGACGTGCTTACCCGTGTGGACTCCGCCACCAATTCAGACCGCAAAGGGGTTATCAAACAAACCAGCGTTGAGGAGGGCAGTCCGTATCTTGATGTCCTGTACGGGATGAAAACGGATCCTGACAACGCCGTGCGTCTCCGGCTTGGACGTCTGGCCGGTATTATTACCTATTGGTGGGGGCAGCTGCAGGGATATGGTCTGTATTCCAACAACGCCTATCTGCTGGGTGATTTCCGTCTGCGTACCGGTGAGGATGTCCGGACGAAATTCGAGATAATGGAGGGTATGCTGCAAAGTGCCATGCAGAGCGTTGTCAACACGATGACCGAGGAGGATAACTTTTTGAAAAACGCCAGCTTTCAGGATGACATGGCTTATTGGGAGCGTGAGAGTGATATGGCTTTATTTGATATCGGAGGGCAGCTGCTTGATTTAGGCGTGAATTTCTATTCCGAGAAAAACAAGGTGGCCGATATTGACTCTTTCGATGGCCGTTTCATGCTCCGGATCAAACGGAGTCACATTCGCCAGCTGAATGCGGATATCACCAAGCCGGAAGATGGCAGCGTCATATTTCTAACCTTGAAATATCATTGCGCCGAGGAGGGGAGCCTGACTGCCGGTTTCAGTGGATCCGCTCCCTATGTGGAGCAGGTTATTCCGGCTGGTGAGGGCTTTGATATACTGGAGATATCAGGAGTATGGAACGGAACCGGTGATTTTCTCCTGAAATTTACCGGTGACTTGTATATCGAGCAGCTAACCCTGACCAATCATCCGTTAGAGGATTATAAAAAAGAGGTCAGTACCAAGTTCGAGCAGACCGCCGAGCATATTCTTGCCGTGGCCGAGGAGGTGAATAAGATAGACCATACCATCAAGACCGCCGGTTGGATCACCACGGCAGACGGTAACAAGCTGTGGGCTACCATTACCGAGGTGGACAGTCTTGGCAATCGTGTCACCACGCACGAGAGCAGCTTTCACGTGACGGCGCAGCAGATCAATGCTATCGTGAGCCGTATCGATAAGGCGGAGGATGATTTGGGAATCATAGACCATACCATCAAGACCGCCGGTTGGATCACCACGGCAGACGGCAACAAGCTATGGGCTACCATTGACCGGGTGGATGTCCTTGGCAATCGTGTCACCACGCACGAGAGCAGCTTTCACGTGACGGCACAACAAATCAATGCCATTGTTAGCCGGGTGGATACGATAGACGGAACCATCAGCAAGGCTGGGTGGATTACTACTGCAGACGGCAATAAGTTATGGGCGAGCAAGACGCTTGAGGATGGTGGTGCCATTGTTTCCTATATCAACCAAGCGGCGGACTCCGTGACAATAAACGCCAAGCATATCAAGCTGGAGGGGCTTGTAACTGCGAATGGCAACGTACAATTCACCACGGATGGAAAGATAATCGCCAAGAACGGCGAGTTCAGCGGAACGGTTGTCGGTGTGTCGGGTTCCTTCAAATCCTTAAACTGCGTGAATAATGACGGGGATATTGTCGGAGGCATCTCCTTTGGCAGTGATGGAAAGATGTGGTTTAACGGTGACCTGTATCATCAGGGCTATGACTATGACAAAAAGCGTTCTTTCCGTTTCTATACCTCTGATGTTTGGTGTCGTGGTAATTTCGGGGCAAGGCAACGCAATACGCTGGTGGTATATGGCAGCTATGGTTACTATTACGTGAATGGTTTGGAGACGGAAACCGGTAAGGTATATGTCTCTTTGTCTTCTGCCACGTCATCCAATAACGAGACCTATTATACTATCCCGTTGTATGGCTCCTCCGGAGATGCTACTGGTTTTCCGGTTGATTTGGTGATTATAAAAGTTTCAGGAACGTACCGGTATTTGTTGAGCGGGATGAAAAGTCAACGGGTAACGGTGATGAATGCCAATAACCAAAATAGTGAGGTGTATATCTATTCGAACGGTAATAAGGTAAAATGGCCGGGCGGTACTATCGCCGATTGTAGGAATATAGAGGATTTTATGAGTCCTGTGCCAGCGTCTAATTTATTGGGTAGAGGCTGGATAGTAGGTTCAATGAATGATAATGATTGGTAACGATAAAAAGGAGGTATTTATGAAAGTGAATTTGAATGTTCCCTTTATGAATTATAAGGGGTTGGTGATCACGAAAAAAGTAGAGGGTACGGATGTGGAACAGGAGCAGTTGATGAAAGATGTCATTGCTCCGATCCTATTCAGTGGGGATTGGAGAGATGAGAGGGTGAATGCTTTGAGCGGTGACGAGAAAATCCGTGCTTACAGCTTGAGCCTTAAAATCTATCAATCCACCGGAAATATTGAAATCTCGGCGGAGGAGGCTCTAATGATAAAAGAGGCCGCATTGGTTTTGAATCCCGGCGGTTACGCACAAATTGTCAAATTGATAGACGGATAAGTTATGGTACTGACAGAAGCACAATTGCAGGAAATCGCCAAACGTGTGCGTGCGATCATCCGAGCCGAATCCAAAGGCGTGGGTGATCTACCGGTGGCCACCTCGTTGGACGGGCTTCTCTCGCTTCCGGCCTTGCGCTTTAACGGTGGCGTGCCGGAAGTAGTAGAGGCTCCTATCTCCAAATTGCAGGACGTGGCATTGGATGCGGTCAGCGGGGCAACGAAAGCCGCCAATGAAGCCGCAGCAAAAGCCAACACGTCTGCAGGTAATGCGGATAAGGCAACCACAGCGGCCAATAATGCTGCCAAAAGTGCCAATGATGCCGCCGGTACTGCCGGAGCAGCTACCGAAGCGGCAAAGAAAGCCACGGAATCGGCCAACGGAGCTGCCTCCAATGCCACAAATGCCGCCACGAAAGCGTCCTCCGCAGCTGATACGGCGAATAAGGAGGCCAGCTCTGTAAATGCGGCCAAATCGGAAGCCCTTGCCGCTGCCGCCCGTGCGAGTAGTACGGCCACCACAGCAGAGGCCGAAATCGAGAAGATGAAGCAGCTGCAGGAATCCATATCGGGTGCAGCTTCATTGGCTCCTACGAGGATGGAACTGACCTACACGAAACGCATCACCCAGCGTAATCCTTACGTTCAGCGTATCGTTGCCAAGATGTTCCCCTCGTACTCCCTGCAGAATGTTTTGTTCTTGGGTGATGACGTGGCCGTGAGCGTGGATCCCGCCGGTGTTGTAACCCCGTTGAAAATCGGAACGAGCCGGATTCACGTGATCCCGACACAGGCCACCCACTTGTACAAGACCATAAACGTGACGGTTCAGGCTCCGTCCGTCCGCCTTACCGGAGGCGGTAAAATCCGGATTGACAGTAAAGGCAGAATACGTTTAACTTAAAAACTTGATAAATATGACAAGCGATCAGGAAACCCGTGTGTTAGCGATGCTTTCGGCTTTTGAAGCCGGAAAGAAGATTAGCGAACTCGATACTGCCTCCGGCAGCGTGAGCGATATGCGCATCGAGGTGCTGGACACGGACGGAGAGTCCAAAGTTATGAATTTGTCCGAGGCGGTTACCACCGCCGCAAACGCCGTTTGTGGACGTTATTGGAATGAATCGAATTCCACGTACCGGGCTGCCGGTTATCACGGCAGCCTCGATATGCTCCGCAAGCTGCCAGAGCTGTTGGGACTTGGTTGTTACCTCGTTCAGGATGACCGTACCCGGCGCAAGCTGGATCCCACGAACCACTACCGTTTCGAGGACGGTACACCGGCGAAGCTGGACGGCACGATGGGACAGTATATGTGGTGTTGGAATATTGGTTTTTATTTTGCCGAGTGGAAAGTGGGTAATTTGAAATATTATGCCGTTTCCCTTTCTCCCATCAAAGGCAAACAGTGCGTGTATATTCCCGCCGGTGGCCTTTCCGCCCTCGGTGGTGGCGTGATGGACAGGACGAACAATATCCTTTGTTCGGTTGTGAGTGATGCCGCCCAATATCGTGGTGGAAACAATGATGCAAGCCGGGACGGGACTTACCGCACGCAGTTGGGGATGGTTGCAACCAATATGCAGTACCGTAATTTTTCAACTTATGCCCGCAAGCGTGGCGAGGGTTGGGATGCCAACTGGTACGTGGCTCAGGCGGTGGTTGAAATTCTTTTCATGATCATATTCGGAACCCGCAATATGCAGGAGGCCGTGATTGCTGAAAAGGACAGCAACGGTTTGTATCAGGGTGGCCTCGGATCCGGAACCACCAATATGCCGAATTGGGATCAGTGGGGTTATTACCCGGTTGTTCCGACCTCTGCCGGTATCGAGCTGGGTGACGGTTGCGGTGAAACCACGTTTAACGTGCTAAAGGAGGACGGCTCGTTGCATTATGCAGCAAAGGTTCCGGTGTTCTTCGGCCTGAAACATCCTTTCGGTCATATTTGGAAGATTGTCCGGGGGCTTATCGATAACGTGGGTGATGAGAAATCTGAGGTCTATGTTGCCCCGTCCCTTTATGCCGGTTATGATGACAATTCGATTTCCGGCCTTATCAAGGTTTGCGAGGTTCCGAGAACCAGCGGTTATATCAAACAGAAAAGTTACTACTTGCTTTGCGCCATGCCGACCGAAATCGGAGCGACCGCCTCGACTTATTTCTGTGACTATTTTTGGGAGAATTCAGCATCATCCAAAGGTCTTCGTGTCCGCCTCTCCGGTGCTTACGCTGACTATGGCACGAATGCGGGGGCGTTTGCTACGAATACGAACTATGCGGCCTCGCATTCGTCTGCGGATGTGT
>ENA-OURQ01002384-OURQ01002384.1-human-gut-metagenome-genome-assembly--contig:-NODE-2384-length-14108-cov-2.749235_pt1 | contig 14108 bp, 13 predicted proteins | sample MGYA00242105_ERZ508999 | MGnify/ENA primary metagenome ERZ508999 (study PRJEB26280, sample SAMEA2338771) | human gut metagenome | biome: human gut; feature: human-associated habitat; material: faeces...
CATTGGTTACTTTGAACCAGCCGTTTTCGTTTGCTGCAAGTCCCGTATAGTCAAAATCTACTTTTCCATTGGTTACTTTGAACCAGCCGTTTTCGTTTGCTGCAAGTCCCGTATAGTCAAAATCTACTTTTCCATTGGTTACTTTGAACCAGCCGTTTTCGTTTGCTGCAAGTCCCGTATAGTCAAAGTCTACTTTTCCGTTCGTTACTTTGAACCAGCCATATTCATTTGCCGCAAGTCCGCTGATCTCGGTTGCAATCTGACCATCTTTATAGTAATGCCAGTTTCCATCCTCTGCCGGTGCAAGTCCATCCGGAATAATAACCGGAGTCTCTGCATCCTGTGCCACTGCTTTTGTAACAATGTCCTGATAATTATCACTGACAATTGTGATCGTATATTCGGTTCCAATGGTCGGTGCTTTCTCCAGTGTAAAATTCAGTGCTTCCAGCGTTCCTTCTGCAAATACGGCAGAACCTCTTCCCTGACGATAGCTGATGGTATAAGTCGGATTCTCCAGATCTGCCAGTGTTTTTCCATCTAATGTTACAGATACATCCGTTCCTTTAATGGCTGCTGTCGCAGATATGCTCTCATAAGTAGCTTTTACTTTTGAAATCAGCTCCTCGATCAGCTCTGCTGCCTCCGCTGAAGAAGCAGTTTTATTTGCGATCATTTCCTCAGCTTCACCGACATGCTCTTTCAGATCAGCATTGCTGTCATATCCGTTTGCTGCTTTTGCTTTATCCACCCATTTCTGAAGCTCTGTGATCTGCTCTTTAATGACCGGTGTGGACATGGTTCTTGTGATATCCGGATAGTTGGAACTACTGATGGTCAGTGTATAAGTCGTTCCGGCTGTCGGTGCTGTCTTCAATGCAACCTTTCCATCTTTGATCTCTGCATTCTCTGCCAGTCCGCCGGATACGGAAATTCTTACGTTTTCCAGATCAGATGGAACACCGCTGATACTCAGTTCTGTAGAATCATCTTCAATGCCATACTGCAGACTGCTGAGATCTCCCTCATAGTATTTTGTCAGTTCCAGGCCATTCTCTCCGCAAGGCACTTCGATAATACCGAGGTCTGTGAGCAATGTTACACTCTTTAATGTCTTTCCGTTCATATCACTGAACTGATAGAATGCATCCCCTTTTCCGTGTGCCCGTTTCAATCCCTGACCTTCTTTGATGGACCATGCGATTTCAACGTTTGGTGTCTTTGTTCCAACCCAGGTATTCTCCAAGCAGGTCATACCATAGGATTTACCCTCCGTTGTATTCAGGATTGCACCGTACAGGGTATACGGAACGGTCTCATCCTCACCCACTTTCAAATTATTGCTTGTCCCAACACCTTCCAGTGTGATCTGATAATCACCATAGCCGCCATTGAGATCCAGATCTGTAACAGACAGATATTTATTCGTTACGGCTGCTTCCTGCAACTTGCTAAAACTATATGTACCATCCGTATTTACAGTCAGTGTGCTGTATGCTGCCGGTGTGCTGTCCAGATCTGTCATGTAATAATTGTCATTCTCTGTCAGATTTTTTGCTTTTAATGTTTCATAAGTGCCTTCCGGAACTGCCACTGCCATAGTCACACCCATAATGAATTTGCCATTGTTATAAGTGCCCTTTGCCAGTCCTGTTGTTCCTTTGAATTTATTGGTTGTAGCTGTGGAAACCGCATCCAGACCGTCTTCCACCTGCCATACTGCTTTATCGGTCAGGTCATATGCAGCGTACAGATCTGTATACGGCACATTCATGGTCACATATCTGACCTCTTCATCCTGATCCCCGTCTGCTTCCGGAGCTTCTGCAATCGCCTCTGTAATAGCTTTTTTGAAATAAGAGCTGTTTCCATCGTCATATCCATTTCTAGGTGTTACAGTCACAGACTCAAATTTTCCGTCCTTTACTTCAAAACCAACGCTGATGGAATAGCTCTGCCATTCTCCAACTTCATCATTTTCCGCTACCACAGGATCAGAAGCATCTACATAGGCCTCTTTCGTGTATGTTCCATCCTTCACGGCATTCGCTCCTGTTGCCGCAAATGCACTCACCGGCATAGTTCCGGCTGTCATAGCTACTACCATGGCTCCTGCAAGCATTTTTGTCAGAAATTCCCGTCTCTTTTTCATTGTGATTCTCCTTTCCCATAAGCCATTGCCTAACTTCCTTCATTCCTGTACCTGTCACATCCAGAAACCGTTTTTTCCGTCAGACAAAAAAAGAGACTTCACCTGTATATGCGTCCTGTGCCGCATGCGGGAGAAGTCTCTACCAAGTCCACAGACAGTTTTATCTCCGTCTGAAAACTCAGACTTGACAGCAACTGACCTGTGAATTTCAATGTTCAATTTTGATGGCATTTTCATTAGTGTTTCCTAACGACGGTTACTTTAACATTACAACACCCCATTTGTCAACCGCTTTTTTTCCATTTTCTTTTAACTGAAACTTTTTCTCAACTTTCATTCCCCTTAAAGCCCGATAAATTTGAACAGCACCAGCAGCACCACTGCCCGCAGCACGGTAAACCAGATTTCATTTCCTTTCAGACTGCGGATACCGGTATGTATATTCCCTTTCGGACAGGTATCGATACACTTCTGACACTGGAAGCAGTCCCCGGAAAGTTCCGGAGCCGTATCCGGTGCCAGTTCAATATCAGATGGGCATTTCATGGTACATGCACGACAGCCTCTGATACACTCGGAACGGTCTCTGCGCAGGGTAAACAGCGGCAGTACCGGAAGTATAGAAAATACCGCTCCCATCGGGCACAGCACACGGCAGAAAAAGCGTTCCTGAAATGCCATACCAACCAGGATCAGCACCAAAAGTACCAGCCCTACAATATAGCCGCCCAGTTTGAAATTACCGGCATGCAGCATGGAAAATACATCCCATGGGCTCATTCCCTGTGTCTTGCTGTACACACCGGTATAACAACTTACTACCAGAAGCACCAGCACGATATATTTCACTGCCTGCAGATATTTTACCACCGATGCTTTCATCGTCACCGGTTTCTTTTTCCGTTTCTTGCAGATAAACACATAAAATGCGCGCACTGCATCCCCAAGACTTCCAAAGGCACAGGCAAACCCGCAGAAAAATCTGCCGAATACAACCGTAAACAGGCAGAGAGCGATCAATGTAACCACAAAGGACGTCAGCTCCAGGTGACTCTTTGCCCCCATCTGGGTAAAAATGTATTTTACACCGTTAAAAGCGGCTGTATAGGCAGACGGAATAAACAGAAAATACAATAACTGTATCACTGCCCGCACCCACACATGCACTTTCTTCAGCGTCTTTTTATCCATCTGTTTCATTTATCTGGCACCGCCTTTCGCAAGGGCCTGTGCCGTTGCATTTTTGATTCCGGTGGAGCTGAAGGTCGCACCGCTGATGGTATCCACATCCGCACTCTGTGCATCCAGAATCTCCGGAATAATATCGTTCGCCATCGTCAGATAGGCACTGTCTTCTTTTTCTGCAGACAGGATATCCACAGAGGCGATCCTGCCATCTGTAATGGTCACTTCCACTGTGATATCACCGCCAAAACCGGTGGCTGTGCCCTGATAGATTCCGTCTGTATAGGAACCGCCTGTCTCCCTGGCCTCTGCTGCAATTTCCGCATTTTTACGGTCTGCCTCGGCTTTGGCCGCGGCATCCGTCTGTTCATGAGCCAGTGTCACTTTACTATATCCGATCAATGCTGCCACAATGACGCATACATTGATCGTCCGTATCCAAAATTTTTTCATTCTGCGCTATCCTCTCTGTCTTTGTTCCGGGCAGACTCAGTCTCTGCCAGGAATTTTTCCCTTGCCTGACGCAATGCTTCACGGCAGGCTTCTTTGATGGATTTTGACGTACAGGTCGCACGGGAAACGGTATCCAGCTCTGTCAGGTTCTGATCCACCTGTGCACCCGCATTTTCTCCACTCATATCTGTCACTGCCATACCGATAATACGGGATACCATACCGGTCATGCCGGAAGTACCGTTCACTGCACGTTTGATGTAAGAATTGTTTCCGCTGTCTCCGTCTCCGGTCACATTATTGATTTCTGCCACCCGGTCGTTTTTGATCACAACGCTTGCAGACAGATGATACGGTTCAAAGTCCTCATCCTCATCCGGCTCACACAGAACCGTTACCGGATAGGTTCCATCTGCATAGTATACGGATTTTTTATCTATATCAGATCCATCGTTTCCGTTATTGGTATTTCCATTATTATCATTGCCATTGTTTCCGCTATCACCTGCATTTCCATGATCCGGGGGCACCGGCTTGGATGGATTTGCAGCTAATTTTGCAGCATCCAGTGCCGCCTGGATCGCATTGATGATACCTCTGGAACTGTATGTCGCTCCGGACACGGTATCTACCCCTGTTGTCTGCTGATTAACCACACGGTTTGCCACTACTTTTGCACGGTCAAAATATGCAGCATCGTCTTCATTGGACAGAATCTCCACGGACTGGATGGTCTGATTTTGGATCACAACCGCTACGGTAATGTCACCCAGATATCCTTCTGCGGTTCCATAATAAGTGCCATCCGGATACGGGAAATTGCCGCTGACCATCGGAACTGCCGGGACATCCTCTGCTTTCTGCCCCGGCAATTCAGGCACGATCAGATCCTGCTGTCCGCCCTCACCCGGATTCACGGCAGCCTGTGCCAGTGCATTTCGTACCGCATTGATAATTCCCACGGAACTGTAGGTCGCTCCGGACACCGTGTCTACATTGGTACTCTGGGAAGCCACGATCTTTCCGGTAATGGAAGATGCTTTACTGATATAACTGCTTCCGTCGGAAGTCTCCACAATCTCAACAGACGCAATTTTCCCATCTGTGATCACGACTTTGACCTTGATCGGTCCCGCAAATCCGGTGGCGCTTCCGTAATACACACCGTCTTTGTATGAACCTGCGTCCATGGATGCTGCCAGCGTGGTGGATCCCTGTCCCTGACCCGGATTTTCTGCGGTCTTTCCGCTGTCCTTTTCACCGGTCAGCGCATTTTTGACCGCACTGATGATACCTCTCGAACTGTAAGTCGCTCCGGAGACTACATCCACATCCAGATTCTGTGACTGGATGATCCGGTCAATCACCCCTTTGGCACGGTTGAAAAATGCCGCGTCATCTGCTTCTACATTTAAAATTGTAATCGCTACGATTTTTTTATCTTTGATTTCAACAGCTACTGTGATCTTTCCTGCAAATCCGGTACCTGTTCCTTCATAGATACCATCCGGCAGATCAAATACCTGACCTTCCAGATTCATCTCCTCTGCGGTAGTATCTTCCACCGTATCGGACTCCGTGGCTTTTGGCGCTGCTTTCTGTACGGCATATACCTTTGGTGTATATGCTGCCACGGATGCTCCTGCGCAGGCAACTACCAGAATGGCAGATAATGCCGGAGCCATTGAAGCAAGCTTTACGGATTTTTTTTCTTTCTGCCGGTCATTGTTTTTCACATCTGGCTCTGTCTTTTTATTTTCTTTCTTCATCATCGCTCTCCCGACCTTTCTAAAAAATATGCTGTCACACATTTTTTAATTTCCTCTCACAAAAAATGCCATCATAATATACATTAGGCTTTTCTAACGCACGTTATGATAGCATTACTTTTTTTCACAAGTCAAATATTTTTTTCTCATTTTCTCAATAAAGCGTCTTCTTGAGAAATAATGTGCAATATCTTTTCTTTATTCTCAACTGAGCGCATGAAATAAGCCTTGCTTCGTGAAAATCCATAAAAAAATTTCACGCCTCGTTCTTTTTATGATATTGCAGATTTTTCCACGAATGGCTGTTTTACCCTCTAATGGGCGCTGTCAGCTGCATAAGCCCGTCTGACTGCCGGCAGAATGACTCTGGATACGATGCCGATCAGCAGACCGGTAACAAATCCGGAGATCAACAGCACCGGAACATAAAAGATCAGTTTCAGATTTTCCACCACAAGGATTGCCACGATCAGCTGTCCGATATTGTGGCAGATTCCGCCAAGTACGCTGACTGCCAGAATGGACAGTTTATCTGTTTTTTTCAGAATAAGCATCACTGCCAGGCTCAACAGACCGCCTGCCAGACTGTACATGATAGAAGCCAGATTTCCAAACATAAATCCACTCAAAAAAATACGCACAACAGAAACCAAAAATGCCTCTTTGCCGCCGATCAGATAAAGTGCCGCCACAATCACCAGGTTTGCCAGGCCAAGCTTCACACCCGGAATCCCGAAATTGATCGGAATCAGTGTTTCCACATAACTGAACACCAGTGCCAGCGCAATCATCATCGCCAGAAGTGCCACTGTTTTTGCAGATATCTTTTGTTTTTTCATACTTCCTTACCGCCCTATGTCTACTTTGTCTTGATTTCCTGAATATTTGCCGTATTGTTCATATTGATAAAATCATCCATGATGCCATCGGTAATATACAGTTTTCCGTCCTCATCCTCCATAATTGCGTCAAATCCGTCTTCTGCACAATGTTCCTCGCAGTATGCAATGGCATCCTCCGTGCCCAGTACAAACAGAGACGTGGACAGTCCGTCCGCCAGTGTACTGTCAGCACTGACAATGGTGACTGAAATCAGTCCGTTATTGGCTGAATATCCGGTCTTCGGATCGATGATATGATGATATTTCACACCGGTTGCCTCATCTACAAAATAGCGCTCATAACCACCGGAAGTGATGATAGCTTTATCTCTGACACTGACGCCTCCCAGATAACCGTTCGTATCATTCGGATCCTGAATACCGACTTTCCATGCAGAACCATCTGGCTTGGAACCCAGCACATGCGCATTGCCCCCCAGATTGATCACGGCACTCTCAATACCATAACGTTTCATGACTTCCATAACTCTTCCGGATGTGTAGCCTTTGGCGATTCCACCCAGGTCAATTTCCATCCCTTCCGGAAGGGTAATGGATGATACACCGTTGTCCTCCGTCAGACTGATCCTGCCGGCATTCACCAGTGCAAGTTTTGCAGCCAGATCTTCCTTCGAAGGAACGGCAAAATCACCGGTAGTAAATCCCCAGAGCTGCATCACCGGATAAATACTGATATCAAAAGCACCCTGTGTACTCTGATAAATAGCGAGGGCACGTTTTACCAGATAGTCCGTATCCTCAGACAGTGTACCGCCCCCATTTTGATTGATCTGCGCCACTTCACTGTTCGCATCTCCGGTAGACAGCAGTGCATCCAGTCTCTGGATCTCCGCTATCCCGGCTTCCACCGCCTCTTTTGCATTCTCACCGTAAGCAGTCAATGTCATATAAGTATCCATGGCAAATACTTCACTGGTGTACTCCGCATTGCTGTTTTTTGTTGTTTTATGATCTGACGCCGCTTCACTCTGTACCGATCCTGCGTCCGCATCGGCCCGGTTTATACCGCAGCCTCCCAGCGGGAAACAGACCAGTGCACCGCACAGCAGCATCATCCAGATTTTTTTCTTCATCTGCGATTATCCTCCGTACTTTCAGATCTTTTATATTCTCCTTACCCACCGCTTAGTACTCTATGCACTTGATGCGGAGAGATGCTTATTCTGTGTTCGAATTAGCACAGGCTAACGTATATTCTATTACATCCACATTTGTTATGCAAGAACTTTTATTGAATATTTTTTATCATCAACTGCATACTGTAACAAAATATTATGCTCTCTCGCGCAATTTCGCAAGCAGTTTTTTCTCCCTTCTGGAAATCTGTACCTGCGTGGTACCCATGATTTTTGCCACCTCAGACTGCGTTTTTTCCTCCACATAACGCAGATAGATCAGCTGTTGCTCTTTCGCTTCCAGTGTATCCAGCAGCTGTTCCAGAAACAGATGGTCGGTACGTTCTTCAATCTCGTTATGCCGGTCACAAATCTGTTCTCCCAATGTGATTTCTTTCCCCTGATTGCCCGGAATCGACCGGTGCAGAGAGTCCACTTCTGTATTTGCTGCCAACGACTGCACAATTTCTTCCTTCCGGATGCCTGTCTTTTCTGAGAGTTCTTCCAGTGTTGGCTCCCGCCCCACCGTATTCTGCCAGTCTGCTTCTGCCTTTCGAACTTTCCACGCAGTCTCCTTCAGAGAACGGCTGACTTTCAACATGCCATCATCCCGCAGATAACGGCGGATCTCACCGATGATGAGTGGTACGGCATAAGTGGAAAACTTCACTTCATATGCAGTATCGAACCGGTCAATGGCTTTCAGTAAGCCGATGCTTCCAATCTGAAACAGATCCTCCGGCTCATACCCCCGGTTGGAAAACCGACGCACAATGCTCCATACCAGTGGCATATTTTCCTGTACCAGCCTGTCTCTGGCTGCTTTATCTCCCTGGTGTGCCCGTTTAATTGTTTCCAACACCTGATCCATATGTAACTATCTGATCTCCTTTTTCATGACAACCCGTGTCCCTTTTCCCGGAGAAGATTCCACTTCCACAGCATCCATAAAGGCTTCCATAAAAGAAAATCCCATGCCGGAACGTTCCAGATCCGGTCGTGTCGTAAACAATGGTTCCAGCGCCTGTTTGATGTCTCTGATTCCGCGTCCCTCGTCCGTAACCGCCACATACAACGTCCGTCCTGACAGGCTTGCCTCCAGCCAGATCGTGCCGCCTTTCAGATTGTAACCATGAATAATACAATTCGTTACTGCCTCAGACACAGCGGTTTTGATATCCGCCAGTTCATCGATGGTCGGATCCAGACAGCTGACAAATGCCGCCACTGCCGTGCGGGCAAATCCTTCATTTTCTGATTGTGCTGCAAACGCAATCTGCATCCAGTTTTCTTCCTGTTCCTGCGTTTCTGCCTGTGACTGTTTTTCTTTTTCCTGTATCATGCGCTTTATTCCTCCTCCATCAAGTGTTCCATGCCGGACATCGCAAATATTTTTTTCATCCGCTCATTTAAATGTACGGCATATACATGGCCACCGGACAGTTTCATGTTTTTATACCGCCCAAGAATGACACCGATGCCGGAACTGTCCATCCAGTCAGTGCCGGAAAAGTCAAATATAATCGTTCTGATAAAATGTGTCTCCACCATAAGATCTGCTTCTTCCCGCAGTCTGGCAGATACATGATGATCCAGCTCCTGCGGCAGAAAAATGCGCAGCGTGGTTCCTTTGATCTGATATTCACACTCCATGTTTTTGTCTCCTTTTTGGGTTTTATGTCTTTTATGACTTTTTATTTTTTATAAAGGCAGCTGGAGGAAGAAAATAAATAGAACAATTCGTATGGCATCTTTTGCCCCCAACATCTTCATATTTTTAGATACGAAAAAGACAGTATAGGAAAGATATCGTTACATCGAATTCATCTTCGATATATTGAATAAATATTTTTCGCATTAATATTTCGAAATATTCATTCACTTTATCTTTCGTATACTGTCTTCTACTTTCTAAAAATGCCTGCGGCATAATTCATTACTCGTTATCAGTATTGTTATCCGAGTTGTCCGCAGTTGTATTATCTGCCGCAGATCCGTCGGGAGTTCCGCCTGCCTGTGTACCGGTACTGCCGCTTGCATCCGGTACGGTAATACCGCGGGATTGCATATCATCGATCATTTCCTTACAGGTATTGCGCACGCTGGAGGAGTTTGTATGATTTTTTGCGATCTGGAACCATTTCAATGCATTGCTCTCATCTTTCTGATAGTTATAGGCAAAGGCCAGATAGTAGGCCGCTTTTCCTTCCTGATAACCTTCGTCAGTCTGTACGATGGATTCAAATTTTGTAATAGCTTCACTGTAATTGTTCTTTTCATACAGATCCAGTGCTTCATTCATATCTGCTTCCAGCATGGCACTTTTTACATCTGTCAGCATGTTATCATAAATCTGCTGTGCATTTTCACTGAGCAGATCACGGTTGACGCTTGCAAGGCTCTCGCCGGCTTTTACATTTTCTTTTGCCGCATAAGCCACGTAGGCGTTCAGCAGAGCTTCATAAGATGTGTTTTTCTCCCCGGCAGAACTTGTCTCTGTCTGTGCGTCCGCTACGGTCTGCTGCAGACTGGAAATTTCGTCCTCAAGGCTCTTTATGCTCTGCTCTCTGGTTGCAATGGTTTCATTTGCTTTGACCAGCTGGGATGCCGCGTTTGTATTGGCATTTTTCCGGATACCGGGTACGATCAGGAAACACACTACTGCGATTCCGATGGCGGCACCCACCAGCAGATTGACCACTGTCAGAACAGCGGTATTATCGGTAAACTTCGCCGGACGGATGATCAGATCATTGCCGCTCTGATAACTTACCGTATCTTTTTCCTTTGTTTTAACTTTTCCATTGGCTTTCAGATGTTCATGGCATTCCTTTTTGTAACGCATGGTATTCGCATCACCGACATCTATTTTTTCTGCATTTTTTAATGCACGCAGTGCAAGATCATAGCGTTCTTCTTTCATATATAACAGTGCCAGCAGCTGATGACCTTTCACCAGCTTTGGATTCAATGCCAGTACTTTTTTCAGCTGGATCAGTGCCAGATCCGTATTGCCGTCTTTGCAGTAAGTCAATGACTGGTTAAATTTTTTGATGGTCTGGTTCAGGTTGTCCAGACGGGCAGAACTTTTCTGGATATCTGCCAGATAACCGGTTGCCGGATTATCCTCTCCCTGCAGACTTTTACTGATGACCCACTCGCTCAGTGCTTTCACGGATTCACCCATCTCAAAGTAAACCAGTCCCAGCAGGTTACGGGCATTGGTGTTCATTTTGTTATAGCGGAGGCTCATTTTCAGATATTCAACGGCTCCGCTCAGATCACGAACCTGTGCGCGCTCCAGTCCGTCATTGTAAAGTTTGTTGGAAATACTGGCAATCTTTTTCCAGATTTTCACATCTGCTTCACAGTTCGGACAGGTATCCATAGAATCCAGGTACGCACCACAATAATAACAATTCATCTGTGCCCTCCTATCTTCTGCTCTCTTTCAACATTTCCTGTAAAATATCCATCATATCTGTCAGATCACGATTGTAGATCGCATCTTCTGCATCTTCCACTTCCATACTTGGTTCAAATTTCTTTAATTCTTCCTCGAAATCAATCATCACAGTTCTCCTTCCACGCTTCCATCAATGCACCGATAAAATAGAGGGAACCCGTACAGAATAACTTCTGTCCCGGCTTCTTCTTATTTTTCATTACCCGGAGTGCTTCCCGATAATCAGCAAAACCGATGATCGGATGCTCTGCATCAGACTGACATCCTGTTTTCAGATTCAATGTTTTCTCAGAAATATCGTCCGATGTCTGCTCCATCGCCTGTTCTTTTAACTTGTATTCAAATAGTTTCTGCAATTTTTCAAAAGATATGCCACGCTCATTCGGAATCGTTGTTACTGCCATCTCATCCCATACAATATCGCTGGTCAGCATATCGATCGACGTACTGTAATCCTTTTCTTTTACCATGGAAAACAGTAGCAGCGGACGATAACTGTCCGCAGCAGTCAGTCGCTTCACTGCTTCGGTAAACATACCGATGCCGGAGGTGTTATGCGCCCCGTCAAAATAAATCTCCGGTGCAATCTCCTGCATCCTTCCCGGCCAGAACGCTGCTTTCATGCCTGAATGAAGCTGCTGTTCAAAAGAATCACCGGAAAATGCTGACGGATACTGCTGCTGCAGAATGCGCATGGCAAGAATCGCCAGTGCCGCATTTTCCACCTGATAATCTGCTGCTCCCGGAATCGTCCATCTTGTTTCCTTATCATACGCAGTCGAAAGCGAAAAATCAATAAAATTATTCTTAAATTCCAACATCCGGTACATTTTCTTCTCAAGGGCTGTGCAGGGACTGTGTAATTCCCGCGCACGGTCTGCAATAACTGCTGCTGCCTCAGATTCATTAGCATCAAAGACAACCGGTACGCCCGTTTTGATAATTCCCGCTTTTTCCCCGGCAATCTGTGCAATGGTATCTCCCAGAATCTCCGTATGCTCCAGGCTGATAGACGTAATGATGCAAAGCACCGGATGTGCAACGCTGTTTGTGGCATCCAGTCTGCCGCCAAGTCCTGTCTCCAGTACGATATACTCCACTCCGGCCTCTTCAAAAATTACCATGCCCATGGCAAAAATAAACTCGAAAAATGTCGGATAGCCCAGACCTTTCCGTTCCAGTTCCTCTGCAGTCTTTTTTACCCGGGCATAGGCAGACAGAAACTGATCCTCACCGCATAAATCACCATTTAACTGAAAACGTTCCCGCACATCGATCAGATGCGGAGATGTGAACAGTCCTGCGGTTTTTCCCTCAGAAAGCAACATATGGTAAAGGAAGCAGCAGACGCTTCCTTTACCATTACTTCCTGCCACATGAATGACTTTGCAGCGATTACCAGGGTTGCCAAGCAGCTCCATGAAATGCTGTGTATGTGCAAGGCTGTGTTTTTTGGTAAACTTTGGAATTCCATACAAAAATTCCACCGCTTGTTTCATGTTTTCACTCATATTATTTTAACTGTGCCAGACGATTTTCCACGTCTTCCATCATCTGTTTATATTTTTCAAGTTTTGCTTTCTCCTCATCCACTTTTGCCTGAGGTGCTTTGCTTAAGAATTTCTCATTATTCAGCATACCGTTGGAACGAGCCAGCTCTTTTGCAAGTTTTGCTTTCTCTTTCTCCAGTCGTTCCCGTTCTTTTGCCATATCTACCAGCTCCTCTAACGGAATGTATACAACAGCATTCGGGATAACAACGGATACCGCATCCTCCGGAATTCCTGCTTTATCTGCCTGTACGTCGATCTCACTTGCAGAAATCAGCTGACTGTAAATATCTTTGTGGGAAGCAAACAGCTCACACAGGTCTGCATCCGGAGATACAATGAAGTATTTTGCTTTGCGGCTTGGTGGAACATTCATCTCGGAACGGATATTACGGATACCCTTAACCAGTACTTTGATGGTTTCCACATCTGCCTCTTCTTTTGCAAAATTCCACTCTTCGGTGTATTCCGGCCACGGAGCCAGCATAATGGTCTCTTCTTCCGGACAAAGCGTACAGAAGATTTCCTCTGTGATAAACGGCATATATGGATGCAGCATCTTTAATGCATTAGCCAGTACTGTTTTCAGAACCCACAGTGCCGCATTGGCAGCTTTTGGATCTTCTTCTTTCTTGTACAGACGCACTTTTGCGATCTCAATATACCAGTCACAGAACTCTTCCCAGATGAAATCATAGACTTTCTGAACTGCAATTCCCAGCTCGTATTTATCCATATTCTCTGTCACATCTTTTGCCAGAGTATTTACTTTCGATAAAATCCAGCGGTCAACCGGTAACAGATCTGCTGCTTCCGGTTTGGTCGGCTGCTCGTCACCCAGGTTCATCATAATGAATCGGGATGCATTCCATACTTTGTTTGCAAAGTTACGGCTGGACTCTACACGCTCCCAGTAGAAACGCATATCGTTTCCTGGCGCATTACCGGTGATCAGGGTCAGACGCAGGGCATCTGCACCATATTTATCAATAACCTCTAACGGATCGATACCGTTTCCAAGGGATTTACTCATCTTACGTCCCTGGGAATCACGAACCAGACCATGGATCAGTACCGTGTGGAACGGCTCTGTGCCGGTCTGCTCCAGAGCAGAGAATACCATACGGATAACCCAGAAGAAGATGATATCATATCCGGTGACAAGTACATCGGTCGGATAGAAATAATCCAGTTCTTCTGTCTTGTTCGGCCAGCCAAGTGTGGAGAATGGCCACAGGGCAGAGGAGAACCAGGTATCCAGTGTATCCTCATCCTGTTTTAAATGACTGCAGCCGCATTTCGGGCATTTTTCCGGCATATCGCGGGAAACAACCATCTCACCACATTCTTCACAGTAATAAGCCGGGATTCTGTGTCCCCACCAGAGCTGTCTGGAAATACACCAGTCGCGGATGCCTTCCAGCCAATGCATATAAGTCTTTCCAAAGCTTTCCGGAACAAATTTTAATCTGCCAGACTGTAATGCATCAATGGCCGGTTTTGCCATTTCTTCCAT
>ENA-OURQ01002403-OURQ01002403.1-human-gut-metagenome-genome-assembly--contig:-NODE-2403-length-14010-cov-2.856467_pt1 | contig 14010 bp, 8 predicted proteins | sample MGYA00242105_ERZ508999 | MGnify/ENA primary metagenome ERZ508999 (study PRJEB26280, sample SAMEA2338771) | human gut metagenome | biome: human gut; feature: human-associated habitat; material: faeces...
ATGTGGCAAAAAATGTGGCAGGATTTCTGTCCATAATTTACCAGATTTCAGACTCTACTGCTGCTCTTTCAATAGAAAGACCTTTCATATAACTGTCCATAAATGCATTGAATCCAGCCACACCTTCCGGTTTTGGATCCAGTGTGCTGCTTTCCTGATCTGCAAATACTTTGTTATCAAGGAAGCTTTCCAGAGTCTCACCTTCTTCTTTATTTACCAGATAAGAAGCAAGAAGTGCGATTCCCCAGGCTCCGCCCTCACCTGCAGTAGCCATTACAGATACCGGTGCATTGACAGCATCTGCCAGAATCTGCTGTCCTACGCCTTTTGTCTTGAATAATCCTCCATGCCCAAGAAGACGGTCTACTTTTACATTTTCTTTCTCAAACAGAAGATTCAGACCTACTCTCATGGCTCCAAGACATGTATACAAATTAGTTCTCATAAAGTTTGCAAGGTTAAATTTGCTTTCAGGAGAACGTACAAATAACGGACGTCCTTCTTCAAAGCCTGTCATATGCTCGCCTGAGAAATAGCAGTAAGACAGAAGTCCGCCACAGTCCGGATCACCTTCAAGTGCTTTATTATAAAGAGTTCCAAACAGTTTATTCATATCCACTTCCATGCCCATAGCTTCTGCAAATTCCTTAAATACATTTACCCATGCATTCAGGTCAGAAGTACAGTTGTTGGAATGAGCCATAGCTACCAGATGTCCGGACGGGGTGGTAACCATGTCGATTTCTTTATACGGTCTGGAGAGTTCTTTTTCCAGAACGATCATGGCAAATACAGAAGTTCCTGCGGAAACGTTACCTGTACGAACTGCAACACTGTTTGTGGCAACCATACCTGTTCCTGCATCACCTTCCGGAGGGCACATCGGGATTCCTGCTTTCAGTTTACCTGTCACATCCAGAAGTTTCGCACCTTCTTCTGTAAGAACGCCGGCATCTTCCCCTGCAACAAGAGCTTTCGGCATAATGTCACGAAGTTTCCAAGAGAATCCGTAAGGTGCTACCAGTTCATCGAATTTATCAACCATTTCCTGATTATAATCTGCTTTTGTTGTGTCGATCGGGAACATACCCGCCGCATCACCGATTCCAAGAACTCTCTTACCTGTCAGTTTCCAGTGTACATAAGCCTCCAGAGTTGTGATATAGTCAATATCTTTTACATGTTCTTCACCGTTAAGGATCGCCTGATACAGATGAGCAATGCTCCATCTCTGCGGAATGTTGTAGTTGAACAGTTCCATCAGTTTCTCGCTGGCTTCTCCTGTAATGTTGTTTCTCCATGTACGGAATGGTACAAGAAGTTCTCCCTCTTTGTTAAATGGCATATATCCATGCATCATGGCGCTGACGCCAAATGCACCTACAGATTCCAGTTCTATGTCATATTTTGCCTTCACATCCCTTGCCATATCCTGATAACAGTCCTGAATGCCTGTCCAGATATCATCAAGGCTATATGTCCAGACACCGTTTTCATAACGATTTTCCCATTCATGACCGCCAGATGCGATTGGCTGATTTTTATCATCTACAAGTACTGCTTTGATCCTGGTAGAACCAAATTCAATACCAAGCGCTGTTTTGTTAGCGAGAATCGCTGCTTTTGCTTCTGCTGTTCCCATTTTTATGTACCTCCCTGTTTCTCTGTTATTTATGATTACAGATCATTCGACAATCTATAATCATATATTGTTTGTACACCAATATTATTGCATTTCTTTTATTGTTTTACCATGGAAATTTTACGGTTTTAACATACTTTTTATTACTTTAAACTTCTCAGGGCTGCCATTCCAGGCAGTTAATTTCAGCCTGATATGACAGCCTCTGTATTAATTACAAAAATTATTATTTTCTGAATGCAAGTTCATTCCATCTCAGTTCATTCTTGAAATCACGAATATTTGTATCTTTATCAATGTAAACAGCTTCAATACCCATAGCTGCTGCCCAGTCACCCATCTGCTCTGCTGTCAGGTCATAGGAGAATGCTGTATGGTGGGCTCCGCCTGCAAGGATCCATGCTTCTGCACCTGTCTTAAGATTTGGCTGTGGTGTCCAGAATGCACTTCCTACAGGAAGCTTCGGCATCGGTTTCTCAACCTTCTTGCATTCCACATCGTTGATGATCAGACGGAAACGATCTCCAAGATCGATCAGAGATGTTGCGATAGCCGGACCTGTCTTGCTTGTGAATACAAGTCTTGCAGGATCTTCTCTGTCACCCATGGAAAGCGGGCATACTTTAATGCCGATCTTACCATCTGCGACAGACGGGCATACCTCAAGCATATGAGACTGAAGGATTCCTTCTTTTCCAGGTACAAAGTTATATGTATAATCTTCCATCATGGAAGTTCCTTTTGCATCTTTTACACCAGCTGTCATGATCTTCATCAGACGAACCATTGCAGCTGTCTTCCAGTCGCCTTCTGCACCGAATCCATAGCCTTTTTCCATAAGTCTCTGGATTGCAAGTCCGGGAAGCTGTTTAAGAGCACCCAGATCTCCAAAGTGTGTAACGATTGCCTGATAGTTTTTCTCTTCCAGGAATTTCTCAAATCCGATTTCAATCTGAGCCTGAACTGCTACATGACGTTTAAATTCTTCCGGATCTCTTCCCTCAAGAAGAATATCATATTTGCTGTAGTATTCATCTACCAGCGCATCTACATCACCTTTAGCTACATCTTTTACATAATCAGCAATCTCATTTACAGGATAAGCATCAACTTCCCATCCGAATTTGATCTGTGCTTCTACTTTATCGCCTTCTGTAACAGCTACGTTTCTCATATTGTCAGCTACACGGCAGACACGGATATGGCTGCTTTCCATGATACCGATTGCTGTACGCATCCAGGAAGCAAGTCTTTCCTGAACTTCTTTGTCAGCCCAGTGGCCAACGATAACTTTTCTCTCGATTCCCATTCTGGAAACGATATGACCATATTCACGGCCGCCGTGTGCAGACTGGTTCTCGTTCATGAAGTCCATATCGATGGTGTCATAAGGAATTTCTTCATTAAACTGTGTATGCAGATGGCAAAGTGGTTTTCTGTATTCTTTCAGACCAAGAATCCAGGATTTTGCCGGTGAGAAAGTATGCATCCATGTGATAACACCTGCACAGTCCTCATCTGCATTTGCCTCATTAAATGTTTTACGGATCAGTTCGTTTGTGATCAGTGTTGGTTTCCATACTAATTCAAATGGAAGAACACCACTCTTGTTTAATTCCTCAACAATGATTTTGGAATGCTCAGCAACTTTTCTTAAGCACTCATCTCCGTAAAGATCCTGTGAACCTGTACAAAACCAGAACTTATAGTTTCTTCCTGTTTTCATGATAAAATTCCTCCTGGATTTATTTTTATTTTTTATTTATTTCATTTGTTTACAATATTTTTCTGCATGATCCCCGTATGATCAGTTCCGGATAAATCAGTCTTTCAACCTTACTTTCTTCTTCAGGAACTCCGTTGATCTTCTCAAGTATAAGCTCTGCTGCCATTTCTCCCAGCTTTTCCTGCGGATGAGCTATCGTTGTGATTCCGCTTCCTCGCTGAGCATACAGTGAATTGTCATAACCGGTAATGGAAATATCATCCGGTATCCTGACTCCCATTTTCTCCAGTTCTTCCATAACCTGAACAGCAATCTGATCATTGTAACAGACGATTCCATCCGGAAGCTGTCCGCTCTGTACCATTTCTTTTGCCATCAGTGCAGGTTTTACTTTCCTGTCCTCTGTATGAAACCAGACAACATCATCAGGATCATAGGCAATCCCTGACTCCTGTAAGGCCTTCACATATCCCTTGTGGCGCTCCAGTCCCTGCATATCGTCTGCCTTAAAGAAACCCTTGATCTTTTTATGTCCCAGTTCCAGCAGATATTTTGTTACAAGATAGCCTCCCTGTGCATCATCCATAAGAATATGAGGTTTATCCCTCATTTCTGAATAGATTCCCTGAATAAACACATACGGAATTTCAAATTTATCCAGATTCTGATAAAGATTTCTGTGTTTACAGATCATCTCACTTTTGCTTGGTTCAATGATCAGTCCATCAATATCTTTCTTCAGAAGTTCCTCCAGACATCTGGCCTCTTTCTGTCTGCTGTTTGCTGTGTTTTTCAGGATAATACTGTAACCGCTTTCTGAAAGGACATTATCCATTCCCTGTATCAGTCTCGGAAAAATATAATCAGAAATATATGTGGTCACTACCGCAATATTCTTTGAATTCTTTATGTGGCGCATATTCTCAGAGCAATAAGTACCTCTTCCGTGAAATGCCTCTACATATCCGTCCTGCTCCAGGATTCCCAGTGCTTTACGAACTGTATGTCTACTCAGGGAATATTTCTGCGAAAGCTCGTTTTCTGAAGGAAGCTTCTCTCCCGGTCGGATAGCTCCTGACATAATATCACTTCTGAGCTGTTCCATCAGTGAGAAATATTTCGGCTTTCCATTATCTGTCATGTCTTCTTCCCTCCTGTATTTAGGATACAACTTGTACGCACGTACGAACAAGTTGTTTTTTATGCATAAATTATACAAAATATCGAGAGATTTTTCATTAGTTTTTTCCAAAACACCTCGAGGGATAGTGATATGTGAACAGTAACAGTTCATCCTTTACGAAAGTTACCAATATCCGATTGATTTCAACATCACTTCGGCCCAGCTTTTTCTATACCATAACATTCATGGCAAATCCCATGTACCGCCATACGTATTTCTTTATCCAGACGTGAATTACAGGTGATCAGAGTCACCATTCTCTCCCTTTCATCAGGCTCTACTCCTGTGTCATACATGGAATTATTTTTCAATATAGATAATTGTCTCCTGTATGCAGGACTGGATAACTTGTATCCATATTCAAATGCCGGGCTTTGGGAAGATGCCTGTTCCACAGAAAAAATTTTGTACAGAAACTTTCTTTTTGGTGTTGTGATCTCAATTTCAGGACATTTTTTCAGAAATTCAGGCTGTTCATAACGGTTCAGATTTGCAAACATCATATTACCTTCTATATTATGCCCGTAAAGAATACTGTGGGAATCTGTAAAATTCTTTTTTATGTCATGTTCCAGAAAAATACATCCAAACAGATCTTCCTCTCCTCTGAAATTATGTTTCAGGTAATATTCATCATCTGCCGCCTGAACTACAGGATAAGAAATATCGGCTCCCGGGACAGTAATCCAGGCAACTGTCTGAGAGTTGATTTTTCTTAAATTTTCCCAGGAAATCCCGAAGGATTCCCTGATTTCATCTGTACAGTTTTTGTTTTTTGATTCAGAAGATCTTCTCTGTTTTTTCCTGCGTTTTTTTTCACTGTTTTTTGTCCTGCTGTCTTCATCAGTTTTTTTGCCATCTGCCAATAATCCGGCACCTTCTCTGTTCTTCACCCCTGCCATTTGGGAAAGCTCTGCATATTCCTGCCTTGCTGCAAGATTCTGTTCATAACTTTTTATATAGAAACCGGCACAATATATAAGAAGCCCAATTGCTGCTATGATCATACTTACTGCAAATGTTCTGAGTTTTTTCATTTCCGCGGCATACCCTTTATATTTCTTTTCCCGGAAACAGTTCTTCTGTAGATCACCACACCTCCTGTCAGCAGTCCCATTCCGATAAGGCCAAGAACAGCCATCATTTTAAACGGTCTGACATCTCCTGTTTTAGAACTTCCTGCCATGGAACCACCCTGATAGCTTCCGTATCCACCGGAATATCCACCCGAATTTGCGTAACTGCTGCCTCCGCTTCCGGAAGTTGTACCTCCATTATTTCCACCATTGTAAGATGCCAACGGTGCTTTCGTCGGTACAGGAGTCATTTTCGGGCAGGTTCCCGGTACAGATGGTATTGGTGTGGCTTTTGGCTGCTCCGTCGGTTTCGGTACTTCTGTAGGTTTTGGTGTCTCTGTCGGCTTTGGTGTTTCTGTTGGTTTCGGTGTTGCAGACGGTGTTGGTGTGGCAGTGGGTTCTGCTTTTGTTTTCACATATACCTCCTGCTGCGCCGCAATTTCCGGTGAAATATCTCCTCTTGCTTTCGCTGTGTTTACAATTTTTTCAGGCTCTGTGCTTTCTGTTTTAAATACCACTTCATAGCAGACTTCAATTTTATCCATATCTGACAACGATGCTCCTGTCTGAATTACAAATCCTGTATCATCTGCCTCTATTTTGGCATCTTTCAGCTCTATGCCGTTTTTCTTCACAAAAATGCTGTCTTTTACAATAGAAGCCCCTTGGGTTTCCAGTTTATCTTCGATAACAATATTCTGATCTGTGACATCCTCACGCAGTTGTCTTACTGTCAGCTTATAGTATCCTTTCTCACCGGGCGCATACTCTTTCTTATCTGATTCCTTCACAATTTCCAGAATCGGACTGTGTACCTCTGTCTCTGTTTCCCCGGTTGCAGGTATCTTTTCACTGCTGTCTGCAACTGCAGTATTGTGCACTTTCTGTCCTGCCAGGGCTGCATCAATCACTGCTGCCTGATATTCCACGATCATACTTTTCTGTTCCTGACAGTCCAGAGGATTATACATTACCTGCTCAAAAAGACCGCCTTTATCATTATCGCAGATACTATATCTGCTGTCCCTGACCAGTGTCCTGCCTGTTGACATCAGGAAAGTATTATCATCATTGATCTGTACATCAGCATCTGCCACATTTCCTTTCTCATCCATCAGAATCACCGAATCCTTCAGAAGACGTACTCCCTGAGTATCGATCACATCCTGCAGAGTAACATTACGCGCCACACATCCGGTCTGCTCCTGTGTCAGGACAATGCGGTATGTAATAATATCACCATATTTGTAAAATGGTTTGTCCGTCGTCTTCTCTACGTTAAGAACAGGCGAGTTCACCCAGATTTTTGAGGAGTCCTTTACTTTCTGTGCATTATCTGCATACGCCTGTGCTGTATTTACAATCTCCATCCCATTTACGCTTTCCTGCGCAGTACAGCGGAAATTAACAGTCACAGGTGTCTGATACGGAAGATCTGAAATCGTCACGATCCATCCGGTTCCCTGACGTGTAACCTGACAGCTGACCGGTTTTTCCACTGTTTCTTTATAATTTTCCGGATTCAGCTGATTTCCTGCATCATCAGTTCCTGCCACCGGATTCTGAATAACAGCCGGAACACCGCTTACAGTAACAGCATCTTCAGCTCCGTCCAGAGCCAGCCCTTCAGGAAGGGAAAGATCACTGATCACAAGATTTCTTGCGATAGATCCCTTCTGAAGATTATTAACCGTAACCTGATAATTCACCTGTTCTCCTACCCGAAATTCATTTTCCGCACGTCCATCCCCGGCTGCCAGATATGGATTCTGAAAACTTTTCTCAATAGAAAGAACTGCTGTATTTACATACACTTCTGCGTCATCCTGTGAAACAGGGGCATTCTGCGCCTGCACATTGGCAACATTAATGCTTTCCATTCCATTTGCCGCTTCCGCAACTGTGCAAAGGAAAGAAATCATAACCGGAGTATTTGCCGGAAGATCTGAAATGTTCAGTCTCCATCCGCTTCCCTCCTGAAGAAATTCATAATTCACCGGTTTCTCTGATGTCTCATTATAAAATTCCGGATTGAGCTGGTTCAAAACATCTTTGGTCCCTGCTGTCAGCTGCGTAATATTCTGTGGGATTCCGCTTACCGATACATCCTCTGCCGATGAAAGCGCAAGTCCTGCCGGCATACCGGTATCCCAGACAGTTACGTTCCGGGCCACTGTACCTGCTTTTTTATTCTCCACCACCACATTGTACTGTACCTGTTCTCCGACCTGCCATTCATAATGATCTGCAGATTTCTCAATCCAGAATTCTCCTGAATTTACATATACTTCTGCATCATCAGATCTCTCATCTGTATTAGCAGCTTTTACAGTTGCTGCATTTACGCTTTCGTGTCCATTTGCCTCTTCCTGTGCGATACAATGGAAAATAATCGTTACAGGCTGACTGTATGGCACATAAGAACAATAAAAGGAAAATCCGTTCTCATCTGCATTCAACTGAGAATCCACAGGTCTCGCTTCATATGCCTGTCCTGTTTTCTTATCCGGTACGGGATAGTTTACCTGTTGCTGAACTCCCAGTACTTCCATGCTCTGTGTACCACCTGCCAGAACCAGTCCCTGCGGCAGACCAATATCAGTAATAGTTACATCTTTTGCAATTGTTCCTGCCGTTACATTATTCACTACGATCCGGTAAGCTACCTGCTCTCCTGCCTGCCATTCATATTTGTCTGCTGTTTTATCAATTTCAAGCTGTGGACTGTTCGGCCATACTTCTGCCATATCCTTTCTGGATTCCTGTTCTCCTGTGTCAGGATTGATCAGATTATCCGCTGTTGCAGTCACAATATTTTCCCATTCCTGTCCATTGGAATCCGCAGATGCCTGACATTTAAAACGGATTGTGATCGTCTCCCCATACTTCAGGGACGGACACTCTGCTTTCCATCCATTTTCTCCCTGTCCGGTAAGCGTACAGTTCTCGCCTCCCTGACTTGTCTCTACAGCATACTGCCCTTCCAGAAGCTGCAGACATGATGGAAGCTCGTCTGTAATAACAACATTTACTGCTTTTACATCCTGTTTTGTCTGAGAAACCAGAACCTCATAATCTATGATATCTCCTGTTTTCCATTCATACTGAGAAGTATTTTTCTTTACTTCCAGTTCCGGTGGAATCACACCCTTTACCCACACTGTTTCCGTATCCATTGTATCTCCGCTTCCGTTTGTACGTTCATAACTCATGGATGCATGGTTTGGTACAAGAATACTGTATCCATCCTCTGCAAGGTATTTTGAAATATTAATTTCTGATTCCGGTCTCTGGCGTACTTTTAAAGTAAATGTGTAAGTCTGATTATCTGTAAATGCTTCATCCTGAAGGCTCTCTGCTTTGGCCCTGCAGGTCACTTTCTGTCCTTCAACAGCAACATCAAACCAGTCTGTCACTGTCTGCCCTGCATCATTCACAATACTGACTTTTGATGCATCCTCTATAGTAAGACAATCCTCAAGTATATCCTGTACCACAAAGGATTTCAGTCTATTGGGTGTCACCTCTGCCCGGATCATATACTGAAATTCCTGTCCCTGACGAATGCCAAAAGGTTTTTCTTTTGATGTGGCAGCTGCCTGTTCCCATGTACAGTTTGCCTCTCCCACACGTTTCTCAGGCGCTTTTTTCATCTCAACATCACCGAAACAATAGGATGTAAAATCAAAATATGCATATGCTTTGCAGTATTTCTGTCCTTTAAAGTTCGGACAATAACTGTTGCCTGATGGATCCAGATATTTATTTCTTGTAATCTCTGCCCATCTTTCTTGAGAACCGGCTTTTGCAATGGCATCTTCACGACTTTTATCCCATTTATCCAGTCTGAACTGATGACAGAATTCTACCGTAAAATTATCTGTATTATAAAAAAGATTCAGCCATCCTCTCGGATCATCCGGCTCAACGGAACCAAGGGGTGAGCTTACAGAATTTCCATCTACCATCAGATAATCATTGTTTTTCAGAACATATGCATTATCCAGACTGCTGTCTGACGGAATACGGACTCCCTGTCCCGCATCAATATCACGTATGGTTCCATGGCCACTGATCGGCAGTGTTTCTTCTGTTCCATGCTTCAGAAACTGAAACTTAACCTTTGCGTATCCTACAGAATAAATAAATACACCGATACTGTTTTTGGAAAAGCCAACCATTGGATAAGCTTCATTATCTTTCCATGCAAACGTAGCTCCGCCTTTATTCTGAACAATCGATTCTGCAGTGCGCAAATCATAACGGGGTTCTGCATTCTCTACTCCCACAAGAATGAGTCTGACATCAACAATATTTCCATTTCCATCTTTTCCTACATTGTTATAACGCATCCCTGCGCTTCCGGCTTTATAGTCCGCTCCTACACGAACGCACTCTGTGTCACGTTCGCTTTTTCCATTGTCTGAAAAAGCTTCCCTGTCCAGATTATCACACCCAAAAGATTCATATGTGGTAATTCCGGGCTGAAACTTCATGTTAAAGCGATAACCATAATCTACCACCTTGTCACTGTCCCATGTTTCTACAGTTAACGGTGCCGCCTGAGTTACGCAGACAGGCACAAGCCCCAGAATTGCCTGCAGAATAAAAAGCATTGCAAGCAGCAAAGCTCCAAGGCGTTCTTTCAGTTTGAAATTGTGTTTCATTTTCCGTCTCCTTTCCGAACAAAAAATATAAAAATGAATGTGGGATTTTTCCCTGCACCTGGCAGGATTAAAGAATAGAAATAAGTTGAGATTGTATGATTATAAATATTCAAGGGGAATTAATATCGTGAAACAAGAACGTTTACACTTAAGATTTTTAAGATTCTGCGCAGGGTTCCTTTTCTGAAACCCTGCACAGATTTTCATTGATCATTTCTTTTCTTCAGCCATGAAAGAAAATAAAGAATAATTGCAAGAATAATAAAAAACGGAATCGCAACTCCGATTATCAGTATCAGTAAAACAATTATAACAGCCGCCGCTGCAATAACAACAGCCTTGCCATGCCAGGTAGAAAGATCGATTACTTTTTTCCATCTTTTCTCCTGCTGATGAGGAAGCTCTGTCTCATTGCCATAACTGCTTCCGTAAGAAGAATACTCTCCGTAATCTTCCTGTGTACTTCCATCATCTGTATCAATCAGAGTTTTTGCTATCAGATGCGGGTCTCCCAGTTCCTGCAGTACTTCCTGCTCTGAACGTCCGCCACGTACCTGAGACTGTATATAATCTTCATAATACCTGATATGTGCTGCTGCTTTGCCCTCCTGCATCTGCCCGGCAAGCTGGCTTCTCAGGATTTCCAAAAATTCTTTTCTGTTCATCTTCTACACTCCATTTTGCCAGAAATACATATCAAAACTCTACTGCTCTCTCCGTTATCAGTAACGTTCGTACTCTTATTTTACCATATATACCGCAGGTAGCAACTAATATAATCATAAACTTTTTATGAAATTCTTATAAACTCAGTTACTGTTCACTCCGTTCTCAGTAACTTAGCCAAAATTCATTCCAGATTGCCTGCGGCAATGGAATTTTGGCTTGTATGTCATTTCCCGACAATTTTTGCATACATTTCCGGTCTGCGGTCTCTGAAAAGTCCCCAGTTCAGTCTGTCTGCCTTTAATGCATCCAGGTCAAAAGTGCTTACAAGCACCCCCTCTTCCCCTCCGGACAGTTCTGCACAGAGAGCACCTGTGTTGTCTGTGATAAAAGAAGAGCCGTAAAAATTAAGAGCAGATTTCTGCATTCCGTTTTCCGGACATGGCTCTACTGTTTCCTCACCGATTCTGTTGGCAGCGATCACAGGGATCAGGTTGGAGGCAGCGTGTCCCTGCATACATCTTCTCCAGTGTTCCATGCTGTCACATTCCAGGATGGGTTCACTGCCGATGGCAGTGGGATAAAAGAGAAGCTCTGCTCCCTGCAGTGCCATACATCTTGCCGTTTCCGGGAACCACTGATCCCAGCAGATTCCAACTCCAATGATTCCAAATCTGGTATCAAAAACCTTAAAGCCGGTATCTCCCGGTGTGAAATAGAATTTTTCCTGATAATAATGGTCATCCGGAATATGTGTTTTCCGGTAAACGCCGAGATTCTTCCCATCTGCATCCAGAACCGCAACGCTGTTATAGGTATTATTGACCTCTTTTTCATAAAAGCTGACCGGGATCACAATCCCCAGCTCTGCCGCTACCCTGCTGAAATGACGCACTGCAGGGTTTTCCTCTGCAGTCTGCGCATATTCATAATACTCATATCTGCGCTCCTGGCAGAAATAGGGCCGTTCAAAAAGCTCCGGAAGAAGAACAATCTCAGCTCCCTTTGCTGCTGCCTGACGCACCAGTTCCTCTGCATGGGCAATATTTTTCTCCACACTTTTACTGCATTTCATCTGAACTGCTGCCACTGTTACATTTCTCATCCTGTCTGTTCCTCCTGCTCCTGTTTACATAAGTAAGTTTTTTCATAACTTTCAGGTATAACCCTCAAACACATGACTCTCAAAGTTTTCTGCATCAGGGTCAGATATTTTTTCCGGGAATCTGCTGGGTGATACAGTGAATATTTCCACCGCCGACAATGATGGCTCTGGCATCAATGGGATAAATCCTTCTTTCAGGAAAACACTTCTGCAGAATCTCCACTGCCCTTTTGTCATTTTCATCCCCAAACTGTGGAAGGATGATTCCTCCATTGGAAATATAGAAATTCACATAACTGGCAGCCATCCGTTCTCCTGCTTCCCGTTCGTCTTCTCCCTCTTCAAACACAAAGCCATCCACATCTTCCTGGGTAAGGCAGACCGGTTTCTGAGGAATCGGAAGCTTATGAATCTTAAATTTTCTGCCTTTTGCATCTGTTTCCTGTTCCAGCACCTTCAGATCAGCCAGAGACATGGCATACTGCGGATCTGTCTCATCCTCTGTCCATGCAAGCACAACCTCTCCGGGCCTTACAAAAGCGCACACGTTATCCACATGCTCATTGGTTTCATCCTGATAGATTCCACATGGAAGCCAGATAATCTTGTGGACACCGAGCCAGTACTTCAACTGTTCCTCTATCTGTTCCCTGCTCATCTGAGGATTACGTCCCTGACTCAGAAGACAGGCCTCTGTAACAATCAGAGTCCCCTCTCCGTCAGAATGGATGGAACCGCCCTCCAGCACAAAAGGTCTGGCATCCAGACATGGACAACCGAGAGTCCTGCAGATAAAGGCAGCCACCCTGTCATCCTTTTCCCAGTTCCGGTAAAGCCCGTCAAAGGTACCTCCCCAGGCATTAAACTGCCAGTCAACTCCACAGACCGCCCCTTTCTCATCCAGAACCATGGTTGCTCCCACATCTCTGGCCCAGGCGTCATCTGTCTCGCATTCCAGCAAAGTCACACCGGAAACATTCCCAAGCTGATTCTTTGCATTCTCCATCTGAGCTTTGGAAACCAGCATATACACCTTTTCGCTCACTCCAATAGCCTCTGCAACTTTCACAAATGCTTTCTGTGCTTCCCTTGCCCCATAATTCCAGGAACCGGGACGTTCCGGCCAGATCATCACACATCCCTCATGAGGCTCAAATTCTCCGGGCATACGATATTTTGTTCTGTTCTTCTCTGTAACTTCCATGTCTGTCTCCTTTTCTTTGATAGCCCGGCAGATATCAGGAAAGCCGGTTCTTAAAGTCTTCGTATCCGAAATGTCTGATAACCTCACACTCTCCGTCCTCATGCATAACCGCAATATCCGGCAGCGGCATACCGTTAAATGTATTATTCTTCACCATAGAATAAATCGCCATATCCATAAAATACAGCTTGTCCCCGATCCGGATCTCTCTGTCAAAGGAATAATCTCCGATTACATCTCCTGCCAGGCAGGTGCAGGAAGATAAGCGGTAGGTATATGCCTTCTCCCCTGCTTCCCCGCTGTCCTTAAGAGGCGGACGATAGGGCATCTCCAGCACATCCGGCATATGGCAGGCTGCAGAAGCATCCAAAATCAGCGTTCTGATCTCATTTTCCACAATGTCCATAACCTCTGTCACCAGATATCCGGCATTCAGGGCAACAGCCTCCCCGGGCTCCAGATAAATATCCAGATCATAGGTTTCCTTCATATGCTGAATACATTTTTCCAAGAGCTTTACATCATAATCCTCTCTGGTAATATGATGTCCGCCGCCCATATTCAGCCAGGAAACCTCAGACAGAAATTCTCCAAACTTCTCCTCTACCGCCTGCAATGTTTTCTCCAGGTCATCCGCATTCTGTTCGCAGAGCGTATGAAAATGCAGTCCGTCGATCCATTTCAGACATTCCCCGTCAAAGTTCTCTCTGGTAACCCCCAGCCTGGAACCCGGCGCACAGG
>ENA-OURQ01002409-OURQ01002409.1-human-gut-metagenome-genome-assembly--contig:-NODE-2409-length-13991-cov-3.608855_pt1 | contig 13991 bp, 2 predicted proteins | sample MGYA00242105_ERZ508999 | MGnify/ENA primary metagenome ERZ508999 (study PRJEB26280, sample SAMEA2338771) | human gut metagenome | biome: human gut; feature: human-associated habitat; material: faeces...
ATAATATTTTCTATCTGCCCATAATTTTGATAAAAAAGACCTCTCATTCTATCTTTTTCAACTATATTGTTAAATGAAATATCTAGTACCAAATTTTCTAGCTTTGCATCATTTCCTATCTCATAAAAAATTGTGTTATTTGTATTTATAAAATCTTTTTTTAATGATTTTCCATTAAAGTTTACTTTTCCTTCAAATGGAATATTAGTTCCAAATTGATATTGTGCTCCTGTTCCACCTCTTAAATCTATATCTCCTAAAACTATATAGTTGCCTCTTGGCTGTATCTCTAAGAAATCTTCTTTGTTATATATTCCTTTTATTTCTTCTGTATCCTGTGTATTGTATTCTAATTCTGAAAGTACATATTCTCTGTCTTTTATTTTTATGGTAAGTTCTAACTTATATCTTTTGTTAGGTTCTGCTTCGGTTGTTTTAATCGCATTTGTTATTATATTTTCTGCTGGTATTTCTTCATATCTATCTGTTCTTGTTAATTTTCCATCCTCATATACTTTTATATAATAATCATTTGTAGTTATTTCGTCTCGTTTATCTTCTAAATTTATACTATACTTACTCTGAAGTACGTATTTAAATTCTTCATACATTGTTTTTTTGTTTCCTAGTTCTATTTGGAGTTCTTGTACTTCTATTCCATTTCCTCCATTTATGTAAAAGCCTAGATAACCTGTACTATCTACTTTTAATGTACACTGAAAATCTTTCCATTCTTCTGTTAATCCTTCTATTTTGGTTCTATTTGTATCTGTTTTACAGTTTTGGATATATGCTGTTTGTGAACCACTTACTGCTTTTGCTTTAAAGCTCATCGTCACTTCTTGACCAGCATATTCTCTTAAATCATATACTGCTCTTCTTCCGTTTCCATTTCCGCCTAATGTTAATATTTTTGTTTCTGAATTATATTCTTTTCCATACTGATCATTTGTATTAAAGTTTGGATATACATACCACTTCGTTTCTGAACTCATATCTACTAAATTCTTTCCTGTTGCTTTTCTTGTAAGCTCTGTTAATCCTATACTTCCACTTATTCCTGGTTCTGTTACTATTTCTATCTCTTTTATTAGATAATTTACCTTATATGTTGCATCTGTATTTCCTTCATTATATTGGTCTGCATAAAAGCTTAATTTATATGTTTGATTTTCTTCTAACTTTTCATATGTTTTTCTAATAAAGTCTTCATTTGTTGATATTTCTTGTAAATCTATTAAGTCATTGCTGCTATTTCTTAATTCCATTCTTACTTTATTATTTAGCACAGCATTATCTATATCTTCTATCCTTACATCAAAGTCAATTAAATTGCCTGTTACAAATTGATTTCTTATCTCTACTTTTGCTGGTATTTTTAATGTAGTAAATTCTTTATAGTTATATGTTACTGGTATGCTTTCTTGCGTATTTCCAAGTTGTACGTTACCTGTTATTTCTATTGTGTAAGTTGTGTTTGATTGTAAGTTTTCATACTTTATCTCTTTTGTTCCCGCTTGTCTTAAGTTTTCTATTTCTTCTTCTGTTAGTGTATCTGTTTTTACTATATCTTCTCCATCTTTTATGTTTATTGTTAATTCATTTAATATTTGTATTAACCTTTTATCTGTCCTATCTTCATCTATTTTGTAACTTATTGTGCTAGTTGTACTCGTTAGTTCTTTATTTTCTACTGTTAATTCTAGTGATCCTAATGTTGATATTGGTTGTGTTGCAAATACTAAATTTCCTATTTCTATATTTTCTTGTTTTCCTTTATTATCATTTAAATCATAATCTGCATATATTCCTATTTTATAATACTGATTTTGATCTAAATCATTTAATAGGATTTCTTTCTCATTTTCTGCTAATCTTTCTTCCTTTACTTTCTCTCCATTTGGTCTTGTAACTATGTATTTATAATTTTCTAACTCTACATCATCTCTATTGGTTAATTTTAGTCCTAATGTTACACTTACTATGTCTTGCTCTTTTATATTTACTCTTACTGTTGGTGCTTCTTTTGATGTTCTTGTTTCTCCGGTATTGTTGCTTACTTTTAATTCTATTCCATTTTTATCATAGAATTTTATTACATAATTTATTTTTGAATCTGATTTTAAACCTTCTGCACTCTCTATTGTTATCTCTTTTCCTTGTAGTAATTCGTTTAGTTGGCTATTTTTTAATACTGTCCTTATCTCACCTGTTTCTATTTCTACTTGATTTATTCCTTTTATTACTTCTGCATTTAAGTCTGATGTTATCTTTACTTTTGTTAGCTGTATTTTATTACTAAATATCTCTCCATTTTCTTTTGTTATTTCTATGCTCCCTAATTCATCATATCCTTTTGTTGTAAAACTTCCTTCATAAAATGTATTCTCTACTTTTTGTCCGTTTTCATTTAAATATACATATTTTCCTACTATTTTATATTCTGTTTCTGGCACTAGACCTGTTATTTGGATTTCTCCCGATTTATTAAATGTTCTTCTTAAGTATATTTTTCCATCTTTATATATTTCAAATGTAGGTGCTTCTACTATTCTTCCTGCTGGATCTTTTATTGTTAATATGCTTTTTGCTGTATATACTTCTGGTGTGAAGTCTTCTACTGTTACTTCTGGTCTAATGTAACTACTTTGCTCTTGTGTTGTATCAGTGCTGTTTTCCGGATTTGTTTCTTCATTCTCCTCCTCGATGTTTTCATTATCATTTGTGTTACTGTCGCTAGTTGTGTTTTCTTGAATAATATCTGTTTGTGTGTTAGCTGTATTAGTATCTTCATCTTGCAAAATTCCTAGCCTCGTTAATAACTCTTCATATGTATAATTGTTTTCCACCATTTCTACATTAGAATTACTATCTACATCATTTATTTGATTAAATACTAATACATTGTTATTTACTGTATAATATCTAATTGAGTTTTCTGTAAATGCTAATATACTATTTACTGGTATTGTATATTCATTTGCTGTTGTCTTAATTTTTATCTCATATAAATTGATATATATTTCATCTGCTGTTTTTACAAAGATATATTCTTTCGCATCTGCTCTTTCTAAGTTATTTCCATCATATACTTTTCCTTCACTTATACTTAAGTTTGGATATCCTGCTATTTCTTCAAAATCTTTACTTATTAGTGTGCTGCTTTCTGCCAAGTTATATATTGCACTGTTATTATTTATATATATTGGATAATTTAAGTTTATTTCTGTTTTCTCTTTACTTCCTACAAAGTAATCGTTTAATTTTTTAAATATCGTTCCTTGTTCTTCTATTTTTGTTAATTCTAAATTCTTATTTTTATTAGGCTCTTCAGATGCGCCCAATAAGTTTTCTGTTATCTCTTTTCCGCTTATCGCATATCCCTCATATTTAAAATTCATTATTGGACTATATTTTAAAAAGATAAAATATATTAATGCTATTACCAAAATTATTGCTATTAATCCTATTACTAAAAATACTGGATTCTTTATTATTTTAGAATTACTTATTTTATTTGTTACCTTCTTAAATGCTTTCATTATTCTACACCTCCTACTTCTGCAAAATTATTTATTGTCATTATTCTGGTGTAAAATTCTCGCATTATATTTAATTTTTTAGCACGCAAAAAACACATTACAAGAATTTCTAAGCAATGGTAATTGCAAAGAAATTCTTTGTAATCTGCATAATTGATTTCTACAAAAAATAATTTCACTGAAATTATTTTTCTAGAACTCAAAAAACAGGCTATTTCTAGCACTTTATTTTTCTCTTCATATAGTGCTACAAACAACCTGTTTTCAACGCCAAATAGAGCAGCCTCATTTGCTACTCTTCTTATTTCTCTAAACGTACTTGTGTGTGTGTGTGTGTGTGTGTACAGCGCCAAGGCTTACACGGTTCGCTTTCTTTTGCATTTCTTTGCCCTCGCTTTTCTTTTTTTAGTTAGGCTTTCGAATAATTTTTTATATTGGGAATTCTTAAATTATTCAAAACTAACTTTTTCAAATTTCTCTTTTAATTTATTTTATATTATTAAATTTTTTTATTTTTGTAAATAGGCTTTTTTAATATATCTAACATAAAAAAGGCTAAGCATTTACGCCCAGCCTTTTTTAGCTCTTTATTTACATTTTTATAACATTTTATTTTTTATTTATAATTATCTAGTTATGGCTTTAAAGCAGTAATTGGTACGATATAAATTCCTGTTTCAGGATCTTTTGCAATTACATCAGCATAACCAACTATAATACACATAAATTTAGGCTTTTTAGTCATATTTTTATAAAAATTCAATAAACTTTTTTTAGCTTCCTCTACTTGATTAAATCCTAGTTTTATCTCTATTGCTGCATACTCTCCATCCTTAAATTCCAAAATAGTATCAACTTCCATTCCTGTAACATTATCCCTAAAGTGAAAAATTTTTCCTCCTAAATAATCCATATAAATTTTTAAATCTCTCTCAACCAATGCCTCAAACATAAAACCAAAAGTTCGTAAGTCATTCATTAGCTTTTCTCTTGTTAATCCTAAACAAGCACATGCTAAAGAAGGATCTGTAAAATGTCTTTTGGCTGATTTTCCAATTCTATTTGGCGATCTATAATTTTCACTATAGGCATCTTGATTATCTGTAATATGAAGTCTATTTAAAACATTTAAGTAATCTTCTACCGTAGTTCTACTTTCTATTCTTTCATTTTCGCTTTGGAATTCATTAATATCTTTTAAAAGGGTGCTATTGCTAACAACTGTTGACTCATTTCTAGCAAGACTTTTTAATAACATTAGCATTTTGCTTTTATCTCGGTTTTTATCATCATTCATATCTTTGTCTAAAATTGCATCTATATAACTTTTTGGTATAATCCCAATTTTATCTCCAGGAATATTTAAATTAGATGGCCAACCACCACGAATTATTAGGTCTGCCAACTTTTCTAATGTAACTTTTTCATTTATTTGATTTTTCATCTTCCCATTTTTTATATCTTCTATAGATACTTTACCTGTCGAATCGCCAGATTCGTATAAACTCATTGTATACATGTTTATTTTTCCTATTCTTCCTGCTCCTGAATGATGAATTTTCTTCTTTTGCTCTTCATCAGTTAGTTTTGTTGAACAAGTTAAAATATAAATTCCTTTTTCTGTAGTCTCGTCACATTTTCTTCTAACTGCATCCCATATTTTAGGTAACAAATTCCATTCGTCTATTAATTCTGGTCGTTCATTATTTAATACTAATTCTAAGCTTAAGTCCGCCTTTTGTCTTGTTTCGTCATCATCTAATAGTATAACACTATTAGCTTGATTTAACGACGACCACGTCTTTCCACACCATTTTGGACCTTCAATACTAACAGCACCAAATATTGATAAATAATCTTTAATTTTTTTATCTACTAACCTATCTATATATTTATCTTTTCTTAAACTCATTAATTTTTCCTCCTATATATATTATAACCTATTTAAAATGAATTTCCAATACAAATGTGCATTTTTTAATAAATTTAATGTGCATTTTTTAACTTTTTTCGTGTGCAATTTTTAAAATTTCTCCTTTATTGAGTGATTTTTCGCATACATTTATAATCTACAAAAAAGAACTGCCTAAGAAATAATTAATTTGTACCTAAAAAAATAAGAATAGCTAATAAGATTTTTTACTTGTTAGCTATTCTTACACACACTTAATTTTTAAATTATTCAAATTTGTCTTTTTAAATTAGGTATTTTTTCGTCTATTTTTTCAATTCAATATAGTTAAGTAATTTTATTAAAGTCGATCTTAATTACTTATTTTTTTGCTTCTAGGTACACACACTTTTACCTAGATAAGCATTTCTCCTAAGCAGGGATTTTAGCACCGTCCCCAAATCCCGAAACACCGTCTCCGATTCCTGAAACACTGTCCCTGGATTCCGAAGTGTCCTCGAATCCCGAGCACCGTCTCTAATTTCCAACGTTTCTATTTCCCTTTTCTTAGGTTTTTCTTTAATGCAAATAATACTATTCCTACTCCTATTATGCTTAATACTATCCATACTATTCCCAATTTTGTATTTTTAGTTTCGCTTTCGCTTGCATAATATTCTCCTAGATTATTTGCTTCTATTTTTTCGTTCTCACTTACCACCTCCTCTTTGCTTGTATCTAATAACTCTTCTTCATCATATATCTCGTACTCTCCTGTTGCTTCATTATATATAGTTATATATTTTTTCTCTTTTAAAGAGTTATTAGTTACATTGTTATCTATTCCTTGTGCTGTATTTGCTTCGTTGCTTGCGTTATATTCTGTATTTTCAAAATTATTTTTACTGTTATCATCTTGCTCAGACTTACCTGAATTTTGTTTTTCTATTGCCTCTTCTATCGGTATTTCTTCTAATTTTGCTTGTAATTCTTTGCTTGCTTCATAGTTATTCGCTTGTTCTACTGATATTGTTTCATCAGAAGTTACATTTCCTATTTCTGCCAGTTTTTCTTTTACATAGTCAATTATTCCTACTTTTTCTTCGTCAGTATTATTTGTTGCTGTAGATGAAGATATTATTTCTCCAGTTTGGTAGTTAAACTTAAGTTTATCTCCATTTTTGTATGTTACTTCTACTTCATGAGAATCACTAGTTAGATTATTTCCTATGCTTTCGATATTTTTATTTACAAAATCTTTCGGATACTTTATTGGCTCTTTTAAGTCGTATAATCTTCCGTCTGAACCTAGTACTGTTTCATATTCTTTTCCATTGTAACTATCAATTATTAAGTTGTTTGCCAATGGTACTATATCTTCTCCGTCAGCTGTACTTCCAAGTATGATAGGCACAGCGTATAGCTTGTTATCTTTTACATATAACTTTGCAGTTCTTGTTGCTTGAGCTCCATCTTGTGAAGTTACTATCGAGCCTGTATTGTAAGTTAAAATTTGTTTATTTGTATATTCAAAAATTTGCTCTGGTTGTTTGTCAATTCCTTTTGTTTCATCAAATGCTTCTAAAATATGTTCCGAATCAATTGGTAATTTTATTTCTTCTTGTCCTTCCAAGATTATATTATTGTCGTGTAACATTGGATATTTACCATTATTCAAATTTTCAAAATTCCAATAAGCTGTTGAAAAATTAAGATTATCTGTATATGTTGTTCTTTGTTTTAAATCTTCATATACTAAATATTGTTCCTCATTTATAAAAGGTTCATTTTCTGTATTAGGATTTTCTCCATTTATGCTAGAATATTTATAAAAATATGTATTGGCTAATTTCACATTTTCTTCCGGATTGCTACCTATTCCTAATGATACTTTTACATTACTTTCTGAAATTATATCTGCTTGTACAAAATTTCTTTGATAATAATCTACATTTGATTCATCATAAATTTCTTTTGCAATTTCTCCTATAATTCCTCCTACTTTTTCTTTTCCTTCAATAGTCCCATCTGCATAATATGAATATTGAATTCGAGTTATATTTGTTTGATTATCCATATTTATATTATCTATATATCCTACTATTCCTCCTACTGCATCATTTCCTTTTACATTAGCATTAGTATAGGAACTATCTAGATTTCCTGTTGAAGTTTTTCCTACAAGCCCTCCTACCATACTATATCCTTCTACATCTGTATTTATGGCAAAAATACGATTACCACTGCTTCCATTTCCGATAAAGCCACCTACTTCATTTCCTAAAGAGCTAACTTTACTATTAACTATTCCACTTTTATTAGCGTTCCATCTAAGGTTCCCAATTAAACCTCCAACTTTGGAACTATTAACATTGTTAGCTACTATCTCAGAATCTTGCACTAAACCATTATTAAGATTTCCTCCACTTCCTATAATCCCTCCTACTACTTCATTTCCTAAAATCATACTTTCTTCTACCTTTACATTATTAATTGCTTTATGATTATATCCAGATGCACCTGCTATTCCACCAATATTTGAATTTCCTTTTACTTTGCAATTTGTAACTTCTATATCTTGTACTATATATCCATTGCCTGATATAGACCCCCAGACACCTCCAACATCATCATTTCCATTTATGTCAGAGCCTCTAATTACTATATTGCTTAATTCCTCAATTGTTGATTGTTCTCTATACCCTATTATTCCTCCAATATTGTTATATCCATTTATTGTCATATCACTTGCCTCTATTTCCTTTACATATCTTGATCTAGTATATCCAAATAATCCACCTATATAATTGTTTGCTGAAATATTTATATTTTCTAAAGAAATATCTTTGATTTCTAAGCCATCACTATTGGCAATACAACCTATATAATTATTATTAGAATTAAGAAGAAGCGTAATATCTTTAAATACAACATTATTTATATTTCCATAATTATTAGAAATTACTCCTATAAAATTCCCTGAATTGTCATCATTTTCAATCTTAATATTTTCAAAGATTATATTTTCTATTAAAGATTTACTCTCTTTTATTAAACCAAAATTTCCAGACTTTGTACTTAAATTTATATTCTTTAATGTATGCATTTGTCCATTTGTTACCATTTTATTTATTTTTATATTATGTTTAAAATCTTTTCTTCCAGAAAAATCTATATCTGCTAATAATCTATAGTTTTCATATCCATTTTCATCTATTGATTGCCAATCACTAAAATTAGAAATTTCTTTATAAAAACTTTCTTCGATTAAATCATATAATTCTTTACTTTCTTCTTTTCCATCATTTTCATATATTATTTTACTAATTCTATATGTATCATAATATTTGGTTGGATTAGCTTGAATTATTAAATAAGTTTTTCCATCAACATTTCTATTACTTACCATTGTATATTCCATATCATCTATAACTAAATCTTTTATTACTAAGTTTGCTGGATTTGTAATAGTAACTTGAATTTGTAAGTTAGTATTATCTATTCTAAGTTTCTCTATATTTTCTACAGAAAGTTCTTCTGTGGACAAATATATATCTGTTTGATTTGGCAGTAATTGATTGGAATTACTATAATTTAGCTTAGGTAATATGCCTCTATCTATTGTTTCAAAATTATAATTAGCATCAAATACTAATTTTTCCGAATAAGTATTAATTTGTGATAAATCTTCATAATTTAATATATTTTTTCCTTTTACTAATTGTCCATTTATTTTATTTGTATAATACGCATAATTATTATTACCAATAACATCATTGCCTGCTAAAGCACCAGTTATTCCTGTCGTTTTCTTATTTATAATACTTCCTATATATAAATTATTATTTATTTTTGATGTACTTGCTGTGTCTCTTCCTATAATTCCTCCTATATAATCACCATTTCCTATTATATCAACATAAGCATATGAATTTGTTATTGTACATGAACCACCATATCCGATAAGTCCACCTATATTTCCTGAATTTGAACATATTTTACCAATAACATACGAATTTTTTATATTATATGACTCATTATTAAGTAAGCCCACTAATCCCCCTATACCACCAATATTAGTATTATTAGTTTCTTCTATTACTAAATTATTTATATATGAATTTTCTATATCAGAAGATCCCCAAGCACTGAATCCTCCAATATATGTTTCTGAAGTTTTATTAGCCACATTTATTTTTACATTATTGGCTGTGCAATTTTTTATAATAGCTCCTTCTGCGGCAGACATTAATGCTGTATTTTGAGCTCCAGTACCAGATATTGTACTTTCTAGTGTAATATTTTCTAAATGCACATTCTCAAAAGTAGCTTTTCTTGATGCTCCAAAAACAGAAAGATAATAATAGTTACTGCTTATATAATAATTTTTTATATATAAATTACAAATTTTAGCATTTTGGCCAACACTTTCAAATAATGGTACAACCACATTTGACGGTATATTAATATTTATAATTTCATAATTGTTACCATCCAAAATTCCTTGTAGTCTTATAGAATTAAATGTACTTGCTTGTTCATTTTTAAAGTCTAAATTTGCCATTAATTTATAATTTTGATTTGGTAAACTTCTCATCGTTTTCCAATCATCTATATTCCATATTTCATTATATAAGTCTATATTGATATATCTTTCACCATCTTCGAAATCTCTCGTATACGGTAAATTGTACGCACCCTTTGTTGTTATGCTCATAATTGAATATGTTGATACACAAATTATTGGATTAACAAGTTCTATAATTACACTGCTTTGGCCTTCGGAATATTCCTGAGATACTATGTTAGTTGTAATATTTTCTATTTTTACATTTGTAATTGTTTCTCCTGATGGGTTATACACATTCATTTGTACTAAAGCACTTTTATTTTCTTGTTCTAAAACTGTAGTCGAAACCACATCTGGTAAATCTGCATCCTCTACCTCTGGTAAACTAATATAATCTTGTCTTGGCATACATTCGGGCATTTTTAATTGAGGGTAATATTTTTGATTTATTAGCTCATCTACTTCAAACTTATTTTCACTATTAAGTACATTATTTTGGAAATTTGTATCATATAAAACCTTCTCCGTAGTTTTTGAATCGGCTGTCCCTTTAAAAATTTCATCATTTATATAGTAACTATTACTTACACGTCCTCCTCCATTTCCAGAGTTGGCATTTATTTCTATTTGATAACCTGTTCCTAAGCCAACTGTATAAACATTAGTTATATTTCCTGCTCCCCAATTATTCCTTACAAGTTTACTAAAGTAATCTCCTGATTTAATTTCTTCAGCATTTATATTTATAAGTGAATATATATTTGCAATTTCTCCACAATTTGAACTAGCTAATACCGAGTTATATGTGTTTGACGCATATTTCATTATTTCTATTGTTTCTCCATATAAATAACCGTTTTTTACTTCTCCCATATTTTTAGCAATGCAAGTTATGTTTACTCCATATAATTTTGATGACAACTTCAAAATAAAATTATCTATTAGTCCATAATTATTAGCTCCAAACAAATATAAATCTCTATTTAAATTTTTTGTTGAACTTTCTAATTCGAACATTAAATTATTAATTTTTCCTCTATTAGTAAAAAAGAAAATTGAAGAATTTGTTGCTAAATCATTATTCATATATACTTTCAAATTTAAGTTATTAATTTCTGCATTTTCTTCTATTATATAAAATAATGGTTGTATTGCTCCTGATAATATATTTATATACACTGTATGCCCATTATAGTTTAATGTACCATTAAATCCAAATCTTCCCCCAAAACGATATTTCATATCACTTCCTGATGTTGTATCTCTAAAGTCTAAATCATTTAATACTATATAATTTCCTTCTGGTTGTATATCTCTATATTCTTCTTCATTTGTTATTCCTAATATTTCTCCTTGGCTTGTATTAAATTCAAATGTTGATAATGTATATTCTCTATCTCTTACTTTTACTAATAATTCTAATTTATAATCTCTATCTTCTTTTATATCTATATCTTTTATCCCATTTATAATAGTATTTTCTTCTGGTATATCTTCATATCTCTTATTACTTATTTCTGTATTATTTTCATAAATCTTTATATAATAATCATTATTAACAATTTCATTTCTTTTATCTTCTATACTGAATATTGCTTCTCCTTGTATAGTATATTGATATGGTGCATATGTTGTTTTCTTATTTCCTAATTCTATTTGTAAGTCTTTTATATATACATATGAGTTATCTTGTGTAGTACCATTTAATATATATATACCAACATATCCTGTATCATTTACTATTAAAGTTTGTTGGTACTCTATATATTCTTTACTGTTCCATCCTTCTATATTTGTTGTATTTTTTTTTATATTTTTGCTATTATTAATTTTGATACTAGCTATCGTATCATCTGCTTTTATGTTAAAAGATATTGTAACTTCTCGACCTATGTATTCTCTTAAATCATATGTATATATCTGTGAGTTATTCTTTGTTCCCGGCCATAATTTAAGTACATTTTCTTCTTTATTATATTCTTTATTATAATAGCCCCAAGTACCAGTACATTGTGTGTACCATTTTACTTTTGACTCTACATCTACTAAATTTTTTCCTGTAGTTTTTCTTAATAGACTTTTTAAACCTATATTCCCACTTATCCCTGGCTCAGTTAGTATTTCCATTTCTTTTATTAAATAATTTATTTTATATGTCGCATCTGTACTTCCTTCATTATATTGATCTGCATAAAAACTTAATTTATATTTTTTCTTTTCTTCTAACCTATCATATGTTTTTCTTATGTACTCTTTATTTGTTTCTACTTCTGTTAAATCGATTAGATTTCCATCCTCATCTCTTAATTCCATTCTTACTTTATTATTTAATACTGCATTATCGCTATCTTCTATTCTTACATCAAAATCTATCATTTCTCCTGTTACAAATTGGTTTTGTATCTCTACCTTTGCTGTACTTCTTAATGTTGTAAATTCTTTATAATTGTATGTAACTTGTATATCTTCTGCTTTACTTCCTTGTTTTACTTTACTTGTTATTCTTATTTCATATATTGTATTTGATTTTAAATTTGTATAAGTCTGTTCGTTTATTTCTCCTGATTTTAATTTTTGTATTTCTTCTCCCGTTATCTCTTTTGATTCAGTTACCTCTTGTGTGTCTTTCTCAATTATTTCTATTGTTATCTCTTCTAATATCTGGATTAACCTTTTATCTGTTCGTTCTTCATCTATTGCATAATCTATTACTGCTTTTGTCGTACTAATGTCTTTTCCTTCTACTTTCATTTCTATCGTTCCTAATGTTGATAATGGTTGAGTTGCAAAAACTAACTTTCCTATTTCTTTCTCTCTTTGTATACCTTTTCCATCTTCTATATCATAGTCTGTATATATTTTTATTTCATAATATTGATTCGAATCTAAGTCATCTATTTTTATTTTCTTTTCATTTTCTGCTAATTTTTCTTCCTTTACTTTATCTCCATTTGGCCTTGTTATAATATATTTATAATTTTCCATTTTTGCGTTATCTTTATTTGTTAATTTTAAATCTAATGTTACACTTACGATGTCTTGTTCTTTTACTGTCACTCTTGCTATTGGCTCTTGCTTTGACGTTCTTGTTTCTCCTTTATTATTTTCTACTTTTAATTCTTCTCCCAATAAGTCATATATCTTTATTACATATTCTATTTTTTTATTTGATTTTAATCCTTCTGATGTTTCTAATGTTACTTCTTTTCCTTGTAGTAGCATATTTGTCTGTTCATTTTTTACTGTCGTTTTTATTCCATCTGCTACTATTTCTATTTTATTTATTCCTTTTATAACTTCTGCCTTTAAATCTGATGTTATTTTTACTTTACTTAACTGTATTTTATTATTGTATATTTCTCCATTTTCTTTACTTATACTTATTGTTTCTAAGGCATCATATCCTTTCGTTGTAAAGCTTCCCTCGTAAAATGTATTTTCTACCTTTTGTTCATTTTCATTTAAATATATATATTTTCCTACTATCTCATATTTGGTATTTGGTTTTAATCCATTTATCATTATTCTTCCTGAATTTGTATATAATCTTCTTAGATATATATTTCCTTCTGTATATACTTCAAATGTTGGAGCTTCTATTATTCTTCCTGCTGGATCTTTGATACTTAATGTACTTTGAGCTGTATATACTTCTGCTGTAAAATCTGTACTGCTTACTTCTGGTTTTATATATACTTGTTCACCTTGGGCAATTTCTTCTGTTGGTTCTTTGTTTGTATTTGCTGAATTATTACTTTCGCCTTTCGTTGAATTATTTTCTGTATTCGATGTGTTTTCTTGGATTATATTGTTTTGTGTATTTCCTTCGTTTGAGTTGTTATTTGCTTCATCTTTTATTATTCCTAACTTTGTTAACAACTCCTCATATGCATAACTGTTTTCCACTATTTGTACTTCTGAATTATTATCTATGTCATTTATTTGGTTAAATACTAATACATTATTTTTTACTATATAATATCTTAGC
>ENA-OURQ01002411-OURQ01002411.1-human-gut-metagenome-genome-assembly--contig:-NODE-2411-length-13985-cov-5.181622_pt1 | contig 13985 bp, 8 predicted proteins | sample MGYA00242105_ERZ508999 | MGnify/ENA primary metagenome ERZ508999 (study PRJEB26280, sample SAMEA2338771) | human gut metagenome | biome: human gut; feature: human-associated habitat; material: faeces...
ATACTCCAATTCCTCCCGAAGTTCTGCATTCTCTTTTTCCAACTCCTCAATTCTTCTTAATGCCTCTTCAAGTGTTACCGATTTCTCCATTACCCTGTCCTCCATTCATGTCATTCTCGTTTTGTCTATATTATAAATATCTATGTCGTTTTAGTCAATCCGATTATGTCATGTTGCATCATTTTTTTACAATAGCTTTCATACAATCGAAATACCGCTGATATCGTTTACAGGCTAAACTTCTCCAAAAGCAGTCAGCCTGTATGTTTTTTATCCAATCACGTAAAATCCATTTTCTTTTTATTGCCGGTCCATATTTTAAGATCAGTGCTGTCACAACATCCACACATGACTTTACATCTCAAATACCTACTACCGCAGATGACGATGCAGAGTCATCAAATGATGCTTATATAAATGGTCTTTTGCTTCTTTTCTGCAAAAATCTGGAGATGAAAATCTCTCAGCTTTCTGTGGAAGAAAAGCAGACATTAAAAGAAATATTTTCCCGGTCTAAATCTGCAAAAGAACATCGGAAGCTGAGGCGAAGGAATCCCAAGTTATAAACTACTTACCAAAAACAAGGCATTTCACCTCAATTAGGTAATCTGCCTTGTTTTCTATGATTCTTAAATATATGCACATCTTATTTGCCCTTATCTTAATGGACAATCTGATTTCTTCACTTTGTTTGCAAGTTTTAGTAACCCGTTATTTTTACAATAAAACTGCAAATCTCTTACGGTTTGTTTTGATGTAGGTCCAATAACGATAGAGTCGAATAAATCTTCAAAGTCTATTCCTTCTTTTTCACACAATTCTGTTAAATTCAAAATATAGACCTGTCTAATAGTATTAAGTATTTTACATTGAAGATGCTTATCATTTTCATTAACAAAAAGTGGAGAAATCCTTATTTCTTGCTCTGTCGAAAAACTTTCATGCTTATGAAGCATTGCACATAACAACAAATTATCAATCAAACCGTTTAAATTTGAAAAATCGTCCATCTTATCATATCGAATATAATCTCGTAACAGCTCTTTCATTTTATGTTGCTTGGCACAATAACCATAATATTCTTCATTCATAATGATCTGATTGTAAAAAATAAGCTTAAATAACATTGCTGTATTAAATACAATCGCTACTCCTTGTCCACCACATGCATACCTATCCCATTGTGCTGCATCATTACGTGCTTTGGATACGCAAAATATATATGGATATTCTTTTTGCAATCTATCTTTGATTTGCCCAAAAACATCATTGGCTTTTTCCTTATTAGCTGAATCAATGCATGCATACACCTCTTTTTCCAGATCGTTTATAAACCCTATTAATTCTTCTCGATCATTCATATGTTCTGCACTGCCAAACCAAATCTCTTTCTTGCCAATAATCCCACATAATGCATTTATATCTGTATAATGCCATAGTGTTTTTCCATACTTTTTTACCGCCCTTTTCACTCGTTCTTCCCTATAGTCATCTCTTCCCATAGAATTGTTTGCCTTGTAATTTACTACTTTTGTATCAAACAATAGATCGTGCTGTTCGCTCTCATAGCGATCCTGCAAATTCATGTCGTGGTCAGACTCATCAAGCATGATAGGCAGTTCAAGCGACAAGCCCTTACCGATCTTCAACTTCTTGGTAATGATGCACTTGTTCTCATCGTCCCAGCGTTCATAGCAGTAATATTTACCTTCCGCGGTAAAATAACAGCCCCAGTTCGGATTGAATCCACTTTTGCGCTTCTTTGTTTCATTCTTCATTGCAGTGTCCTTTCTGTCCGAATGGAGGACGGTGGGACACAAAAAGAGCCTGTGATTGAAGATGAACCACAGGCTCTGATTTGCCGAAATAGGCGCACAAAAGCAACGGTGGGTGCATCTTCGCTTCAAACACAGCTGTTATTGCTGTGTTTGGAACTCTTATGCATCCCATCGTCCTTATAGCGCTATTCGGACTAAATGAGATTTGTTTTATTGATTACATTTGAAAGTTACCATATTTGCTTTTTTTGCCCGTTGTAGAAAGTTCTACGGAAAAATGATGTAAAAAGGCTCTGCGGAATCTAATTACTCCGCAAAGCCCTATAAATTGGCATTAGACTGTTGAAGAAAGTTCTACAAAAAAATTTAAGTAAAAAATAGACCGGATTTCTCCAGTCTACTTTTTTGCTTATTTATTATCATTATTTGATGGGTGGTTGATGTATCAAATGTTCATAATGAATCGCCACCAATTGCGCATAAGTATCAGAATAATCCTCTGCCCAATACAGATGCAGTATTTGGTCATATATGGTATTCTCTTCACCCTTAGCTCCCGGAAGCGTCAAGTCCAATGGTCTCTCCGCTAACTGCAACAATCTATTGCTTAACCTGAACGGAATATGAATTCCCAAGCAACAGGAAACGACATTCTCTTTTGTGAGATTCTTTCCTTTCTTCATATTGCTGACAGTCGTATTATCAAGTCCGGTTACCGACTTAAGCGTTCGAAACGATACATTACAAATCTTCTTGTCCATCAACGTCGCAAGTGCTTCTCCGAATTCCATGCCATTTATCGCAGCTAGCATCTCTCGCGCAATCTCGTTCACAAGACCAAGGCTCAATTTCTCATCATCCGATAATGCCGAAAGCTCATCATAATAATTGAAGGTCTTGCTTGCCATAGAGCTCGGCAGGGTAATGTAGTGGAGCTCACCCGTCTCTTTATCCATTACAAACTGCAGGAAGCATTCTTCCTCATGTGCTTTGGCATATTCTGTAAAAAACAGTTTTCCCTTATCATCTCGTTCCAGATATTTCTTATCATAAACACAGAGCTTATTATCCACATATGCGAAACAATCGGTATCCACCATGCAGGCAAGAGCCTTGCTCTCTGAATACCATTCTTTGAGCTTTGCTTTTTTGACGGATGTTGTGATAGTTTTTCCTTCCATCACTTCATCTGTCAGCACAACTCCCACCGGCTTCGAATTACTGTCGGTGTCCATAGATACCGTTTCGACTTTCGTCTTATGTTTCCTGTCAAATTCATTCTCAGGATATGGATCCTGCCCGCCCGAAAGAAGAAAATACCGCAGATAAGCATCCACTAACATTGCAAGCCTTGACTGGCGGAAATTCTGATGCTCCACAACAGTAAAAAATTCTGTTGCCTTACTATTATCCACGCTCGCCTTCAGTTCATCAAATTTACCATGTGCCTCTATGGTTTCCTTCGTGACTTTCTTTGCCAGCATTTCGCGCAAAAGCCTCTCATAGCATCCCAGTCTGCGAACCACCCGCTTGATCCTTGCGTTTTCAGCCCCCTTCATCAGGTCAGATATATACTCGCGGAAAGACTTACCCGGAATAATTCTTGCATTACCGGCTTGCACATCATGAAGGAAAACCTTTGCATACTTTTGTTCCTCTGCTGACAACATGGAAAACGACTTATGCAAATCAGTCAACGTCTTGTCCAGCGTTTCTTGATCATACTCACCCTGAATCAGCTTGAGGAACTTTTCAAAACGAGTATTCATATACTCGGCATCAATCTTTGTCGTGTCATACTCTGTGATATGAATTTTTACATCATACGGAACATCCCCGCAGTGACCTCCGCAACCACCTCCTGCCATCTCCTTATATCTTGCTAACAAGATCAGATACGTCATTTCATCGAATAGCATCTCTATATCCGTTCCGTCTTCAGCAGAATACACTCGCTGTTTCCAGTTGAAGCCCTGTATCTTAGCTGCTTGAAGATAGGTGTCGAATTGATTAAATGTCTTGGCAAACTTCCGTTTCTCAGACGGTTCCTCTGGTAGCTCCTCTAAGTTGTTAATGGAACCAGCATCAAATATTTCCTTAATCTTTTCAAATGTCCTATTAAGATTACGCAGATTCCTCGGCAACTTGTCCACGAATAGCCCCGTAGGGATATTGCCGGAATAAGCCTCTACCGCCGCTTCGATGTTTTTCTCCATCGTATTCGGACTTCGATAGTATTTTATGATACCAAAAGGCTTCTCTGATTCGTTGAACAGTCGATTGGTTCTCGAAAATGCCTGGATTAAGTTTTCATACTCCATCACCTTATCCAGATAAAGAGTGTTCACCCATTTTGAATCAAATCCGGTAAGCATCTGATTTACAACAATCAGAATGTCTATTTGCTGATCTGGTTCCAATCTTTCATACGGCTTCTTATGCGCAAGCCGCAGGCTCACATCTTTCCTGAACTTGTCATACGTCGGTATTGTAAATGTCTGCCCCAGCCGATCCCGATAATCTTCCAACATCTCCACGATACCGTCTTCCTTATCCAGAGATCCGGTGCCGCTCTCATTATCAATCGTAGGATCAAACATTGCCGTTATCATCAGATCCGGCATTTCCTTTTTCATCAGCCTCCAATACCGTACCGCTTCAGGGATACTGGATGTAGCAAATATCGCATGGAACTTGCCACCACGGCTGTATATAAGCCACTTCTTCTTAATATCCGAAATAACCCCCATTATGTACTCATCTGTCTGGTACTGCTCATTCGGAATGAAATCTTCAATGCCCTTTACCCACTTATCGCCAACCTTCTTCCCGTACATTTTCACCTGGGAAGAGTCCATCCATTTGTAGAAGACCTTCTTTTTCTTTTCGTCCTTCATAACATCTTCTACCGTTTCGGCCTTGGCTTTTTCCAAGGCTACCTTCTGACGGAGCTCATCATCGTCAAATATCTTGACCATATAAGGATCAAAGCCAAGGACATTCTTATCCCGGATGCCATCCGCAAGTGTATATCTATGGATTTCACTACCGAAAATAGTTGTGGTCGTGCTGTCCTTTTTAATATTAACGTCCTGGATCGGCGTACCGGTAAATCCGAAAATAATAGCATGCTTGAAGGTATCTTTTATTGTCGTTAACATATCACCGAAAGTAGATCGGTGGCATTCGTCGATTATTATGACCAGCCTCTTAGACCTGATCTTTTTAAGGTCAGCATCCTTCAACCCTGCCATATCCTCTGAAATATTGCTGAGCTTCTGGATGGATGTAACGATGAGCGTATTATCCTGATCATCACTTTTCAGCTTTGATATCAGAATGTCTGTATTCTCCGTAGCTTGTACGCTCTCCGTTTCTGTAGCAAATGACCTGTACTCTTTGAGCGACTGGATACCCAGTTCTTTTCTGTCCACAAGAAATATAACCTTATCCGCATCATGCGAACTTGCAATCAGCTGAGCGGACTTGAAACTCGTCATCGTTTTGCCGCTGCCCGTTGTATGCCAGACATGTCCGCCCCTTTGAGTCTCGGGCGTATCTTCTTTCCAATTCCTCTTTGTTACCCGATCGGCAATGCCGATTGCAGCGTAATACTGATAACTTCTCATTACCTTAAGCAGGTTGTCATCTGTATCAGCAATCGTATAGAATCCGATCAGCATATGAGCCATAGGAATATTCAGAAGCCCTGCCGTAACCTTATCCCATTCATTGATAAGCACATTGTCAAAGTTCGCCCAATGGAAAAAGAACGCTGGATTGAAAACACCATCCTCTCCAGGATTTGCAAAATAGACCGCTTCCTCAGGCTCCATTGCAACGAATACCTGTATCAGAGAAAAGATCCCCCGGAACGCACCCTCATGCGAATACTTTATGATTTGGTTATATGCATCGCTTACCGGAATGTCGCTTCTCTTAAGCTCGATATGGATGACAGGCATACCATTGATCAGGAGCATCAGATCCCCTCTTCTGTCATTCAGAATAGGCGATTTCGTATTGAAATGCGGTTGCTGAACAATCTGGTATCTGCTCTCACCATAAGCGATTTCCTGACGGTCATAAATCTTCAGGCTGACTTCTTTTCCAAAGTGCAGTTCATCATCCAGATTGTCTCTAATAATAGATACACTCCGACCGTTAATAAAGCTGTTCAGCTTCAGCGGTGTCCGCAGATTGATGATCTGTTCCATGATCTGCTGCATCTCGCCATCCGTCAGCGGACACTCATTCAGACAGTTTCTCTGTCTGTTGTTATTGAACAGAATATCCGCCCAGTTTTTAAGTAGATCTGCTTCCGATGGATGACGGATCACCTCTGGCTCCCATCCACGCTCTACTAAGACGCCTATGACGGCTTCTTCAAAATCGCTCTCTTTATCAAAGATCACGTCCGGCACCTCCTTCTACACAAACATTTTCTCCATACACGCACTCTTTATATGCTTTATCTTCTCCAGTTCTTCCTTCTCAATTTCAATAAGTCGATCCATCTGACGGAAGTATTCACCGATTTGCTGCTGTTCCTCTATTGTCGGTGCAATATAAGCACTCATTTCCAGGAATGCCTTCGGCTTCAATGTCCTAAGCTTCTTTACTGTGCCCTCCATACTCCGGGAAATTTCTTTAATGAAGCGCGGATGCCTTACGATGCACTCCATAAAGGTCGAATCCTGCTCTGTGTAAAAGATCTTGTATATCGGAGATACACAGCCCTTGCCCAGAGCGTTCCGATGAATGGCTCCATAAATCACATTTGCCGGGTTATAGATGATGTCATTATATTCCGTCTGTAGGTACTTTTTATTTGCCTTGTCGATAATTAGGAAATCTCGCTTGTTAGTCTTCTTATCCTCCGGCCTGATTACGCCTTCTTCGATAGTAAACGCCAGTTGCGGATACTCATCGGATATCGTATCAATGATATGCCGCTCCGTAAAGATTTCAGAAAACTGACAGAGTCTCCACGGTTCTTTATACTGGCCAAATCTGACGGCAGGAACATCTGCTCCATCATGTGGAAACATTTTCTCTATCATAGCTTTCCTAAGGCAAACCAGTCTTTGAAGTTCTCGCTGATGTATCAATATAAGATTATTGATTTTCTTAAAATATAATCCAATTTGCACCTGTTCATCTATAGAATCCGGCATCACTATATCGACTTTTCCTATTTCATCCTTGTTGATTTTTTGCGGAACAGCCGTTACTAATGTTCTTTCTCTTAATTCCCTTTTGAATAAAGGTGATTGAATAACATTGCTTAAAAAGTAAGAATCGACATTTCTTGGTTTTAGCAATGCCAAACTCACATAGAAAGCCATTTTCTCTGATGTCTCTACAACATTTGTAGTTCCTACATCTCCGATTCTTGTCATAAGAACATCCCCGCGTTCCGGGTATATTTTGTAATCCCTTGCGAATGCATCTTCCGAAATATACTTTTGCGATGTCAGGGTTGCTATATTCTCCACAGACAAAAACATAATTCCTTTATTGGTATATTTTGGTGTTTGATGTACACCATCATAAACATCAACCACAGCGGATAGTTTTTTCTTCTCCCAGTCCACATCAAAACCGTTCATTCTAATCTCAGGAGCATATTTTTTTTTCATCGGACATATCCTCCCAATATTTTTTGAAATTCCATTAGACCTTCGGAATCCGAACCATCTGCACTTAACATTCCAATCATCTCAGATAAACTTGATTTAACATCCGTTTTTTCACTTTGAATATCATGCATGGTTGTAGAATACTTTAGTGCAAGATAATCCATTTTATTTATCACATCAGTAATAATTGCGGAAGAAATATTATCCAAATCACTAACAAGTGGTGCAATCCATTTCTGTTCTACAATTTGCAGAGCCGCATCTTCGGAAAGATTTTCGATAACCTTTTTGGTTTTGATATGAAGCGCTTCCTTCTTCTGCTTCACACTCCTCTTGACCGTACTTTCCTCATCTACTAACCGCAAAGCAGATAACAGCTTTCCCTCATACGAATCCTCTGAGAACTCGTACTCCATCTTTAGCTGCTGTATTCGGCTTGTTAACGACGGCTTCTTGCAGGATCCGTCCTTATTCTTTTCGATTACATCCCAGTCCACATCCGTGCAGGTCTCGATAAATGCCAGTTGTTCTTTTTTAGGCATGGTCATATACTTGTTCAAAGCATCAATCTCCTCGTTCTCCACATCCTGCAATATTTCATCGCAGGTCGCTTTCAATTCCTTGGAAACAAACGCATTATTACTGTCATTTAAGAAGCTGCCCTGTTTTTCATCCTCATCGAGGGAATCAATAATCTCAGTATACTCTCCAGCAATCTCTGACAAGCGTTCTTCCAGAACCCGTATTTCTTCAACCTCATCTGGCATGAGCATTTCTTGTACAAGTTCAAAGGGTAAGATATGCCCCTTCCATCCATCCTGTACTTCCGTCACTTCGTCATTATCATTCTTGTTGTTGTTTTTCTTGATGACCATATTCGGATCCACCTGCGTAATGACCTGGAACCCTTCTGTCTGGAGCATCTCTATATCCGCAGAGATAATATCCCAGTATTTTGCAAACACCTGATAGGCAACATATCGATCCGCCAACTTAACCCGATCAATCCTGCCAAAAATATCCTCAGTAATCTTTTCTTTCTCCTGTTCAGCTGCAACATCCAGTATGCCATCGATCAAGTCTTCCTTAAGCGTCTCATAAAAACCGGCAAATGCTTTTGTAAATGTAACCCTGTATGCTTCAACTGACTCAAAAGAATCTATTGTACCCTTGATATCCTTTGTCCTCGGCTGAAGATATCCCGCTGACACTTCTTTAAACAATGCATCTCTAAGTCCTGGAAACGCCTCCCAGAATTCCTCAAAAGCATCGGCCTCACTTACCGGAATACCGCCAAACATCGTTGCGCGGATATCCCATTTCTCCGGCTCATCCGTAGAATCAACATACCTGGTGATATTTAGGTTATACTCATTTTCCTGTACAGTTTCTTTTGAAACCAATACGGAATATTTATCAATCTCCGTTCTGTATTTTACGGTATCTACTATCTTCTTAATATCAGAAGCCCTAAGCTTGTTATTCTTCCCAGATTTTTCAAATCCCTTGGATGCATCAATGATAAGAACGTCCGAACTCGGTCTATTTTTCTTCAAGACCATAATGATTGTCGCAATATTGGTTCCGAAAAAGATATTCTCCGGTAAGCCAATAATTGCATCAATACGGTTTTTCTCGATCAGGTTCTCACGGATTTTTGCCTCTTCACCGCCACGGAAAAGCACACCATGAGGAAGGACGATGGTCATGATACCGTCATCTTCAAGATGATAGAGATCATGGAGCAAGAATGCAAAATCCGCCTTGGCCTTTGGCGCAACGCCGAAATCCTTATACCTTGGATCGAACTCTTTGTCCTTCGGATCCCACTTCTGGGAATAAGGCGGATTGCTGACCACGGCATCCACCCTCACAAGCTCATAAGTAGTCTCTTTCTTGTTTTCTTCAAAGAAAGGCCAGTCGTCCTCCAGCGTATCTCCGTTTCTCACATTGATATTGGCAGGCTTGATTCCTCTCATGACCAAATTCATCCTGGTCAAGTTGAATGTATTCTCTTTCAGTTCCTGCGCGTAATAATCAATCTTTCCATCACCGCTAATATATTTTGCAGCCGATCTGCCGATGTTTATTAATAGCGACCCAGAACCAGATGTAGGATCATATATTTTGATCTGCTTCCTGTCTTTAAGGTGCTCTGACACGATCTCGGACATCAGCACAGATACCTCATGCGGTGTATAGAACTCTCCCGCTTTCTTTCCAGCATTTGCTGCAAAATTGCTGATTAGATACTCATAGATGAAGCCAAGAACATCATAATCCTGCTTGCCGTCCATCGGAATCTTCTTGATCAGCTTCAGGAGCTTCTTCACCGCCTTTGTCTGCGAGCCGGAAGTCTCTCCCAACTTCGACAACCCTGTCTGAAGAGTATTGAAGATTTTCTCAAATACCTTCTGGTAAACCTCATCAATATTTTGATCGAAGTCGGACAGTGCATCCCTGACGTCCTTCACATCAAAATCATTTCCCTTTGCCAACCATGTTGAGAACAGATTGTCATAGGCAATAAAATACCCAAGTGTCTCCCGCACGTGCTTCGCATACTTGACGTCCCTTTCGTCAACCTTCTTGATTTCATCTTCACTGAGCTTTTCCTTTTGAAACAGATCCAGCTCACGCTCCGACAAATATTTGTAGAAGATGAATCCAAGGATGAAATCCTTATACTCATTTGCCTCTATCTTTGACCGCATCTGATTAGCTGATTCCCAAATCGTTGATGCAAGTTGATGTTTATTCATTATGTTTTCCTCCTGTAGTGCCTATATTTTATAAGCATTATTTATCGGCAGCTCTACCACTACGTGCCCATTCCTCAAGTTCTGAATACTTAAATTTCCACGCTTTGCCAATCTTCATTCTTGGAATATCTTTGCCCTTACGAATCCAGTCTCGAATTGTGGTTGGCTTAACCCCCAGGAATTCTGCCGCTTCTTTTGTACCGACCCAGTTTTCTTCTTTTACATTCACAGTCATAGTCTCCTCACTCCTATAAGGCACAATTGTCCATGTTCAATTGTACCTTAGCTGTTGTCATTTTTCAATGGTTTATAATATTTTGTATCTGTTTGCGTGGTTGCATTTCAAAGCACAGTTTTCTTGTTTCATACCTTGATTTTCCAGTAGTTAGAGTCACTTTCACAGACTTCAAAAAAGGAATTCCAACAAATGCTCCTCAAAGACCAGACCGAACTTTTTCTGCTCAGTAAACTTTCCCATCTCCATCATAATTCTCTGTCTAAACGTCTCATCATCAATTTATTTTATTAAATCTTGTAGTAATGCCACAGTTATTTACCTCGTTCTTTCGTTTATGTTTTTGCTTTTATATTGTAGCTTATACCGCATTTTTCATAAAAGGTGATAACTACCTCTGCCCATTATAAAAATGCTTATTCTCCTTGTGAAAACTGTTGCAGAGAAGCCACCAGTCACTCTCCCATTGCAATTGAGTATTTATCAATCTTTTCTATCAGTAAATTGAATAATTTATCGCTAGTTGTTACAAAAAGTATATCTTGAAAAAGCAAATTCTTCAATCTTAGTAATCATCCCATCCATCCTTATCTCTAGATTAGATAAGATAGATATTATTCATATCAGTCTTAATAATCTCAGTATCATTACCTTGTCCTTTGGACACTCCAAGACTACCAAAAAAGACATCCCTTGACCCGTAATAATTACGGTTAAGGAATGTCCTTTTTTCGCTACTTAGCAGTAAGAAAGACACACGATACTACTTATCCACAATCTATACAATTCCGAAATGCTTAAATGCCTGCATAATTGCTTCTTCCTTCTCCGGTGTACATTGTGGTTGTCTCGCATTCTCAGATTTAGGTAAATTGAAATTCTCTCCAACATCCAGCCCGCATTTCTTCTTAATCTGTGCAATATACAACGAGGAAACCTTAAGTCCAGTCTGTTCCAACACATAAGCTTTTATCTGTTCATATGTTGCTTTTCCCTTGAACTCTGATAAATCCATATCCTCTAAAGAGAAGTCAACCTTCACTTTTCTGCTGTCGACCAGTCTTCGTTCCACTTCGGTCCGCGCTGAGCAAAGGTCCACCGGACCTTTAGCGCCCTTGGAAAGTAAGACAACCGTCTCCACATGCCCCGTCATCGGAAACAAATCAACCCCCACCATCTTTTCAACCCTATACCCCTTCTTTTTAAGCACTCCAAGGTCACGCGCAAGCGTGTCCGGGCCGCAGGATATGTAGACTATCTTTTTCGGTGCAAGCTTTGCAACACAGTTTAGAAAAGTCTCGTCACTTCCCGAACGCGGCGGGTCCATGAATACAACATCCGCATGCTGTCCGTTGGCTGCCATGCGGGTCATAAATTTTCCGGCGTCATCGCAGTAGAAACGGATGTTGTCCATATTGTTGCGCTTTGCATTGGCGATGGCATCCTTCACGGCGTCGGTGTTCAGCTCAACACCGATGACATTTCCGCCTTTTTCTCCAGCCTGCCCGGCCATATATGAAGCCGCGGTGATTCCGATTGTACCGATTCCGCAGTATGCGTCTATGACCGTCTCATTTCCTGTAAGCCCGGCAAATTCAATCGCCTTGTTATAGAGGATTTCCGTCTGGACGGAATTTATCTGATAGAAGGACTTTGGCGATATTCGGAAGGTATTGCCGCACAGCACATCCTCAATATAACCCTTTCCGTAGAGTGTCTGTTCCCTGTCACCCAACACCATCGATGTGCGCTTGTCATTGATATTCATTACTATTGTTGTTATTTCCGGGTGCTCCTTTAAAAGAGCCTTTACAAAATTATTTTTGGATGGAAACATCGTGCTTGAGAGGACAAGCACAACCATAATCTGTCCGGTGCTGTGTGCTGTTCTTATGAGAACATGGCGGAACAGACCTGTTCTTCTGTCCTCATCGTAGACCTTAAGCTTGAATGATGGGATAAGCTTTCTGATGGTCGCAATTATCTCATCGGCTTTTTCATTTTCGATAAGGCAGTTATCGACCGCAACAACCTTGTGCGTTCCCTCCTCATACACCCCGGATATGACATTTCCTTTTCTGTCCGTTGTGAAAACGGCATGTACCTTGTTGCGGTAATGCAGCGGCTCATCCATGCCAAGCACTTCTGTAAGCCTGCCGTATGGTGCTAAAAGCTTTGCAAGGGCAGCCTTCTTTATCTTAAGCTGTTCTGCGTAATCATGCTTAAGCAGGTTGCAGCCACCGCATTTTTTGTCATAAGGGCAATTATATTTCATATTCTTCTCTCTTTTCTCCATTTCGTTAACTTTTCATAGATAATTGCGATACCCTTCAAACTATTCAGAGCTATTCCATGTTCATAAAAAACCCCTGTCACTGCTTTTGCAGTGGCTCAAATAGTAATGAAAAACGTGCTTTTTACGATTTCGCACTATTACCTCTGCACAGCTATATTTTTACCGCCTGCTCTCCTGCCTACACCCCCGCCAGCATATCAAAATCCGGTATGAAGCTGTCCTTCGCGACATCGCCCTCCTGAATGAAGGCATTCTCAACACCAAGGTCAATTGCGTAGTCCACAACCTCGTCATACTCCTCCTGTGTGACACATCTTCCAAGCTCAGGGTAGAGCGCATTAAGCTTTCCGCCGGGCATAAGCTCCGGCATCGGGGTGTACTGGCTCATTATGCTCATATATATGTCATCCCCATAGGTGTCATAGAGGTATTTTACAACTGCCTTTGAATCCGCGGTGCACCCGGGGAGCACCAGATGGCGCACTATCATTCCACGCTTCATTATAAGACCGGCCTCGTCCGTTGCCGTATTATCATCCGGCTTTTCTACCTCAAACACCGGTGTTCCAACCTGTCTGAACATCTCCGTAAGTGCAGCCATCGCAGCCGCCGGATAATCCTGTGCCTTACTGTATTTTCCGGCAAGCCCGGGTGACATATATTTCATATCGGGAAGGTATACATCCACAAGTCCGTCAAGCAGCTTTAGTGCCTCAGCCTTCTCATAGCCGCCGCTGTTGTATACCACAGGCAGGTTCATTCCCTGGCTCTTTGACAGCTCAAGCGCCTTTATAATCTGCGGTATGTAATGTGTCGGTGTCACAAGGTTAATATTAAGTGCCCCTCTGTCCTGCTGCTCAAGAAATATCTCCGCAAGACGCTCCACCGAAATCTTCTTTCCGACCTTCGCATTGGCAATATTGCTGTTCTGGCAGAATACACAGCCAAGCGGACATCCCGAAAAGAACACAGTCCCCGAGCCACGCACGCCCGATATGCATGGCTCCTCCCAGTTATGGAGTGCCGCACGCGCCACATATATATCACTGTCACAGCCACATCTGCCGCGCACGCCGTTAAGCCTGTCAACACCGCACTCACGCGGACATAGCGTACACGCGGAAATGTCATATTTCCATTCCATTTCTATCCCCATTTCCTTTTTTATATATTCTCATACCATGATGTTGGGGTCAAAACATGTGCTATAAACTTAGTGTGTATAACGTATTATATTTATGCATATCACGACTTTTGGGAGAAGCTTAGATG
>ENA-OURQ01002414-OURQ01002414.1-human-gut-metagenome-genome-assembly--contig:-NODE-2414-length-13973-cov-4.989079_pt1 | contig 13973 bp, 13 predicted proteins | sample MGYA00242105_ERZ508999 | MGnify/ENA primary metagenome ERZ508999 (study PRJEB26280, sample SAMEA2338771) | human gut metagenome | biome: human gut; feature: human-associated habitat; material: faeces...
AAGAAGGGCATTTCTTTTCGTTATTTTCTTTGGGCAATCAAAGAAAATGACAAATGTTTTTTACCTACGCTTTTACAAAGCGTAGAATGTACGAGACAAGAAAGTTAAGAAAAGAAAAGTTTTGTGAAGATTTTTTGAAAATCTTCATATGTCAAGTCAACTACCTTGACATTAGGATTTTATTGAGTTATAATAAACCTATAAAAATCGGGGGTGCATTAATGGATAAAAGACTTCGTGAGCTTGAAGAAGAACAGCGCCGCCTTATGGAACAAATGGAGAAAAACGAAAGTAAGAATAAGTACAAATATAAATCTGCGGAAAAGCACGAAAGCAATATTCTTTTACAATTTGTTATCGGACTTCTGCTGCTGGGCGTCGGACTGTTCTGGATATTCCAGTCAGTTAAAGTAACGTCCGGATTCAGTTCCTTTTACAGTATCGGCGGATGGTCTGCTCCCAACGGAACAGTAATAATACCGCTTTTAATAGGAATTGTAATGCTGTTTGTCATGGAAAAAAAGATATTCGGCTGGATTGTAACGGGTATCGGGACAGCAATAATACTTATAGCAGTTATTACAAGCGTCAGACTTCATTTCAGCGGCGGAAATTTGTTAAACTATGTATTGATGTTTGGTTTTACCGCTGTGGGAGGCGGACTTGTATTAAAGTCACTATTTAAAAAATAATAAACGGAGGCAGAACAATGGGCATTTTTCAGCGTTTAAGCGACATACTCAAATCAAATGTCAACGATCTTATCGACAGGGCAGAAGATCCTGAAAAGATGGTAAAACAGATCATTATCGACATGCAGAAGGAACTCAATAATTCAACTCAGGCACTGGGCAAAGCTGTTGCCAGTGAAAGAATAGCAAAGAAACAGTATGATCAGGCGGCTGCCAAATCTGCCGACTGGGAATCAAAGGCTAAAACTGCTATAGCTGCCGGAGATGAAGAACTTGCCAAAAAGGCTCTGGCAAATAAAGTCAAGGCTGATAAGGATACTGCGCAGTATAAGGAAATGTACGATACCATTTCTCAGCAGACTGAAACTATCAGAACACAGGTTGAAGTTCTGAAATCAAAGCTTGAAGAAGCAAAAAGCCGTCAGGCAATGCTCATTGCACGTTCCCAAATGGCGGATACTCAGAAAGCTCTTGCCAATGCGACAGGAGGGTTTGATTCCTCCAGCGCATCTGAAAAGTTCAGTAGAATGGAAGAAAAAATTGAACGAAAAGAAGCTGAAGCTCAGGCATTTACCGATATAGCAACCGATACGGGAAGTAATGACGCAGAGGAATTTGAAAAGTTGGAAAACGATTCAAAGGTAAATTCCGAGCTTGAAAGACTTAAAGCTGAAATGGGACTTTAATAAAATATAAAAAACAGGAGGCTTTCAAAATGGAAGAAAAAAAGAAAAGAAATTCGATTGCCGTACTTATCCCTATTCTTGTAGCGCTTATCGGTGCTATTACATCTGTAGCTTATATTGTATTCAGAATGAGCAGCAACAGAAGCTACGAAGAACAGTGGAAAGACTATGACGAATGCGGAATTTGATATGAATCGAATCAGGGACGCTCTAAAAATAGAGCGTCCCTCAATTTTTTTACGGTAAAATAAAATAAGGGCATTAGATAATGCCCTCATTAGTAATTATAAGCTTAAATTATCTTTTTTTACTTGCAATTTCGTCAAGAAGCTTGTCAAGCAAGTCTCCTGCGGACATTGAACCCAAATCGCCTTCACGTCTTGAACGTACGGAGACTGTTTTAGTTTCAGCTTCATTATCCCCTGCAATAATCATGTAAGGTACTTTTTCAAGCTGTGCCTGTCTTATTTTGTATCCCATTTTTTCAGCTCTGTCGTCAATAGTACATCTTATACCGGCAGCTTCAAGCTTTGCAGAAATTTCATTGACAAACGGAAGATGCCTGTCTGCAATCGGAATAAAGCGAACCTGTTCAGGAGCGAGCCACAGCGGAAATGCTCCGGCATATTTTTCAATAAGCAGGGCAAGAGTTCTTTCATAACAGCCAAGAGAGGATCTGTGGATAATGTACGGTGTTTTTCTTGAACCGTCAACATCAATATATTCCATACCGAATTTTTGTGCAAGGAGCATGTCAATTTGAATCGTAATAAGAGTGTCCTCCTTGCCGTGAACGTTCTTGATCTGGAAATCAAGCTTAGGACCGTAAAACGCCGCTTCATCAATACCTATAGTATAGTTTATTCCAAGATGATCCAGAATTTTACCCATTAGCTCCTGAGCTTCATTCCACTGTTCCGGAGTACCCTCATATTTTTCCGTATTGTTAGGATCCCATTGAGAGAAACGGTACGTAATATCTTCCTCAAGACCTAAAACGTCTAGGATATATCTTGCAAGCTCCAGACAGCCTTTAAATTCTTCTTCCAGCTGTTCCGGACGAAGGATAAGGTGTCCTTCGGCGAGAGTAAACTGTCTTACACGGATAAGACCGTGCATTTCACCGCTGTCCTCATTTCTGAAAAGAGTAGAAGTTTCGCCAAGTCTCATAGGGAGGTCACGGTAGGAACGCTGTCTGTTTAAAAATACCTGATACTGGAACGGACATGTCATTGGACGCAGCGCCAGACATTCTTTAGTTTCGTCGTCAGGATCACCCAAGACGAACATACCGTCACGGTAGTGGTCCCAGTGACCGGAGATTTTATAAAGGTCGGATTTTGCCATATAAGGAGTTTTAGTAAGGAGATAGCCTCTTTTTTCTTCTTCGTCTTCGATCCATCTCTGAAGAAGCTGGATAACCTTTGCACCCTTAGGGAGCATTATCGGAAGTCCCTGACCGATGTAGTCAACAGTTGTAAACAGCTCAAGTTCACGTCCGAGCTTGTTGTGGTCACGCATTTTAGCGTCCTCAAGAGCTTTGAGATGTTCTTCAAGCTGTGACGCTTTCGGGAATGCCGTTGCATAAACACGGGACAGCATTTTGTTTTTTTCCGAACCTCTCCAGTAAGCGCCTGTACATGAAAGCAGCTTGAATGCTTTCACCGGAGCAGTTGTCATAAGGTGCGGACCGGCGCACAGGTCGGAGAATTCTCCCTGCTTGTAAAATGAAATAGGTTCGCCTTTTTCCGCATGCTCCTGACAAAGCTCGACTTTGTAGATCTCTCCCTGTTCTTCAAGAGTTTTTATAGCGTCCTCAGGGGACATTTCATAGCTTTCCAGCGGAATGCCTTCCTTAACGATTTTCTTCATTTCAGCTTCGATTTTTGTCAGTTCTTCTGCTGTGAACGGTTTTTCAAGGTCGAAATCATAGTAGAAACCGTTGTCGATTGCCGGACCGATTGCAAGCTTTGCATTTGGATAAAGTCTCTTTACTGCCTGTGCAAGAATATGGGAAGCCGTGTGCCAGAAAGTCTTTTTACCCTCAATTGAATCGAAAGTCATGACTTCAAATTCACAGTCGCTGTCAATGACAGTCCTCAGATCCTTTACTTCGCCGTTGATTTTAACACAGCATGCAGCCTTGTAAAGTCCTGCGCCTATGCCCTTGATGATTTCCGCAGCGGACGCTGCCGATTCAATTTCACGGATACTTCCGTCTTTTAACGTTAATTTTATCATTTTATATTCCTCCATAAATTAATATTTTTTATACAAAAGGGAAATTAAAATCCCCTTTCCTTAAGGTCGTGAACAACGCCTACATAAAATTCTCTAACGTCAAAGCCTTCAATATTTTCACGGTTTAAGTCTATAACGTCGCCATGGGAAATACCCCTGTTTCCGGATGGTTCAAGAAAAGTAAATTTTTCTCCCCATTTCATTGATGCTTCGGAAACCAGACCGTCGTTTGCACCGTCAAACATCTTCACAAACATAGAAGAAAGATTTAAAGGAAACTGACCGTTGTACGCCTTTTTCATTTTTGAGCCGATACTCTGGTAAAAAACCTCAGGAGAATCGGGACATTTTTCATTTAAATCACGGCAGCTAGAAGCGGTCAGATCATTTACGGCTGCAAGAAAATCGGGATCAGTATCCCCAAGCTTTTTAAGAGCCTTATTGTACTTGTCCGCCACTCCCTGACGGAAAGAATCGGGAACCTTATTTAAAAGATATTCAGCAAACTGACAGCCCTTGTGAGGAGTATTCACAGTTGTAAGACTTGCGGTATATTTATCCGCTCCCAGACAGCTTATTGCATATCTTGAATCAAGACCTCCCTTTGAGTGAGCAATGATGTTTACTTTTCCGCAGCCGGTATCGTTTATGATAGTGCGGATTTTTTCCGTCAGTTCCTTGGCACTTTCTTCAACAGACGCCGCCGACTGCTGTCCGCCGTAATATATTTTTGCACCGTTACTGATAAGTGTTTCAGGAATTCGTCCCCAGTAGTTAAAAAAGTTAGAATCACGGAAAAATACACCGTGAACCAGCAGAATAGGATATTTAGTATCGCATACTTTCTGTTCTTTTCGTTTATCTTCAAGCTGACGTTTTCCAAGTTCAAATTTGTATTCACGGTCTGTTACTGAAATAATTTTTATTAACAGAATTAAGTGTATAACGGGAATCATGCCGAAAATTATTCCAAGTACTCTCCACTTGATTCCAAGTTGGGCGGAGGTACAGTAAACTCTGACAATACCGTTCCAGAAAAGTACAAATTCACAACAGACTACAATAACAGAATTAATAATTATATCCTTTACTGCAAAATCAAATAGGAAAATCAGTAAAAAAAGTAAAATAACGCTGAGTATTGCAGTTGCAAAAAAAACCTTTAAAATTCTTGTTCCGCCATACAGCATTTTTGTTTTAAATGAATTTTGCTTTTTGAATGACGGAAAAATGTTGAATACTATAAACCACAATCCGCCTAAAACGGTAAAAAGTACTGAAAAAATACTAAAATCAGCAAATTCCATAATTGCATAGCAGTTTAAAACTGCAAATATTATAATTGAATGTATTGCCGTCATATATCCCCCTTATCAAAAACAAAACGCCCCTCGGACGCAAAAAGTCCAAGGGGCGATAATAACCGCTGTTCCACCCTTTTTCACAGAATACAGACATATTCTGCCTTAAAAAGCCGTTTTATAACGCAAACGAAACGCCGGGTATTAACCGGACTCAAAAGGCGGTGTATTCAAAATCTGTTACAGTCCTGCTTTCAGCCGATGACAGAACCTCTCTGAGTAAGCTTTGACAATGAATCTTCCTTTTTCATAGTTTTAAAATATTTTATATTTTTATGCTAACATAATTTTAGATTATTGTCAAGTAATTTTTTAAAAATATTTTTTTATGAATAATGATGAATTTAGTGCAGAAAATAATCTGTGAAAGGAGCGAATAGAATGGTAACGAAAAAAGAATACAGTGAAATGAGTAAAAAAGCGTCCCCGAATTCCAGAAGCTGGGTTAATGTCCCCATGGCATTTTTGATCGGCGGACTGATTTGTACACTTGGCGAAGTAATTCTCAACATTTTTACTCATTACGGTGCGGAAAAGGAAGCGGCAGGCGCATGGGCGTCGATAATACTGGTATTCCTAAGTGCACTTTTTACCGGACTGGGAATTTACGAAAAGATTGCCAAGCATGCAGGCGCAGGAACGCTGGTACCGATCACAGGATTTGCTAACGCAGTGGTATCATCGGCGATAGAATCAAAGTCCGAGGGACTGATACTGGGTGTGGGCGCGAAAATTTTCACCATTGCAGGACCTGTCATACTTTACGGTACAACGGCATCGGTAATTTACGGAATTATTTATTATTTCTTTATCAGGTGAGCCTAAAGCCCGCCTGATTTATTTTTTTCCTGTAATTCCAAAAATTCATCGGCAAGTTTTAAAGCGTCGTCATAGGTTTCTAGACTGTAGCATTTTGCACGGAATCCCGCAGCGCCGTAAAGTCCTTTCATGTACCACGAAGCGTGCTTTCTTACTTCTTTCATAGCTCTGGGTTCGTTTTCTTGTCCGGACTGCTTCAGTATCAGACGGATATGATAAAGCATAACTTCCATTCGTTCCTCAATTGTAGGCGGAGTATACGGAAGATTTTCAAAATAGCTGTCAATTTCCCTGAAAATAAAAGGATTTCCGTAGGTGGCACGTCCTATCATTACAAGATCGCAGCCTGTTTGTTTATACATATCAAGACAGCTTTCAAGACTGTCTACGTCTCCGTTTCCTATTACGGGTACTGAAACGCTTTCCTTGACTTTTTTTATAATATCCCAGTCGGCTTTTCCCGAATACATCTGGTCTTTGGTTCTGCCGTGGACTGCAACAGCGTCAGCTCCAGCCTGTTCCATAGCAACGGCAAATTCCACAGCGTTAACGGAATCCTTATTCCAGCCCTTTCGGAATTTTACCGTTACAGGTACTCCCGAAACGCTTTTTACTGCTTTTACGATTTCCGCCGCACGGTCAATATCTTTCATCAAGGCACTGCCCGAATTATTGTTTACCACTTTCGGTACGGGACACCCCATGTTAATATCCAGTATGTCAGGGGCATATGACATGCATATTTCTGTCGCTTTTTTCATAAATTCCGGATCGTCTCCAAAGAGCTGCAAAGCCATAGGACGTTCGCCGTCTGTTACAGTGCAAAGCTCGGCAGTTTTTTTGTCATTGTAGCAAAGTCCCTTTGCGGAAATAAGCTCGCTTACCGTATAACATGCGCCGTACTCACGGCAAAGGGTTCTGTAGGCTCTGTCGGCAACCGAAGCCATTGGGGCAAGAGCGGCAGTTTTTTTTATTTTTACTTTTCCAATACTAAAATATTTCATGATTCTACTCCGATTTAGCTTTCTTTAAAGAAAGCTAATAAAAAGAATTTTTTAAAGAAACAAGTTTCTTTATAATTTCTTTTCTTAACTTTCTTGTCTTGCAACAAGAAAGTAACAAAGAAATGTAACGACTGCGTAACCCTTTCAAACTATCACGCAAGGTACTCTCCCAAAACTGTACTGAGACATGTCTGCAACTTACGTTCTCCTCTTAGTATCGCCCATCTTACTTGGGCGTAAATTTTTGATGTTACGTCATGCCTTTTATTGGGAGACTTATTAGTTCAGAAACTGTATGACGGATAAAGTTTTTCTTTGTTTTACTTTCTTTCACATGAAAGAAAGTAAAGTACGTGTTTCTTTGGTTCGTTTCTTGTCACGAGACAAGAAATGAACAAGAAAAAAGGATTTATTTATCTCCATTCATTTCTTTTTCAATTAAATCAATAATAAAACGGTTACAGCTTTTTCCCTTACTCTTAGCATATTCTTGAATAATAGCTTTTTGTCCCTTTGGAACTCGAACCTTAATTTCATCAACCCTTTCTCTAAGATACATATTTTTATATTCCTGACGTTTATCCATATATTTTCTTCCTTTCTTAATAAAAATACACAAAAGACTGGGCTCAGTTTTGTATAAATTATCTATTGAAAAACTGGGCACAGTTATGCTATAATATAATCACGCTATTGAAACGGTTTAAACGCCTAACGGACTAAAACAATTCGTCATATTTGTCACCTATAAAAATATAAACCTCGTTTTAGTCCGTCAATAGCTAATTTTTTGAATGGAGAGATAAAAATGTGTTCTGATAAAGTTACTGAATTTCGTGAACGGCTTATTTCTTTAAGAACGCAAAAGGACGTATCGGCAAATAAAATGAGTTTATCTATAGGACAAAGTAAGGGTTATATAAATAAAATTGAAAATCAAAAAACAATGCCATCATTAAAAGTTTTTTTCCACATATGTGAATATTTAGAGCTTACACCAATGGAATTTTTTGATTATGATGATAAATATCCGCAGCTTTCTAAAGAATTGATTAACGTGATAAGAAGACTTAACTGTAATCAAACTCAAAGTTTGATTAATTTTCTTAATGAAGTTATTTAGCTGTAATAATCCTTTTCTTTCTTCCTTTTTTTCATACGCAAAATAATTAACACAACAATAACTGCCGCTGCCACAGCGCCGACTCCGATAAGAGCTATGATATAAGGCATGTCCTTATTACCGTCAAGGTATTCAATTGAAATTTTATTTTCTTTAGCGTATTTTTTGGCCTGACTGTCAAAATTAGCCTTTATGGTAAATCCGTCGATTTTATGGAAATTACCCTCGTCATCATCAGTAAAACCGAAAGCATGATCGCCGATTTCCGTTACGTTATCCGATATAGTCACATTTGTTAATAGGGTACATTCCAGAAATGCGTAAGGCCCGATTGTTGTTACCGTATCGGGAATCACAACTTCTCTCAAAGAAGTACAGTCGCAGAATAAGCTGTCCGGAAGTTCTGTAACGCCGGCAGGGATTTCCATATATTTCAGTGAGGTACAGTTTGAAAACGCCGCAGTTCCCAAAGAAATAAGTGAATCTGTAAGATTTATTTCACTTACATAAGTATTTGCAAAAAATGCTCCGTCGGAAATATACTGAACCGTTTCAGGCAGGTTAAATACTTCGTCTGTTTTACCGGCAGGATAGCTTACAAGATTGGTCATATCGGCAGTGTAAAGAATACCGTTTTCAGCCGTATATGTAGTATTTCCGTCTGCTACCTTGTATTCGGTCAGGTCTGCGCAGCCGAGAAATGCAAGCGAACCCACTGAGTTGAGAGTTGAAGGAAGAGTAACCGTTTTCAGTCCCTGACTGTAATAAAACGACAGACTGCCCAGCGATTCAAGTCCCTCAGGAAGCTCAAGAGTTTCACCCATAACGCTGTAGGCAAATGCGTAATCACTTATATCCGTAATTGTTTCGGGTATATCGAACCATGACAAATCATTGCAGTAACTGAAAGCATACTCCCCTATTGTGGTTACGCTTTGGGGTATTTCTATTTCTTCAAGTTCAACGCAGAGCGCAAACGTCTGTTTAGGTATTTCAGTTATACCATCTGGTATTTTGACTTTTTTCAGTCCCGTACAGCCTGTAAAAACAGATTCTCCCATATATTTTACTGAATCTGGCAATATTACTTCCTTAAGCTTCTCACATTCTGCAAAAGCGTTTGTTTCTACGCCGATCACTGCATAACCGTCAACTTCTTTTGATATATTAACCGAACTTACATTATCATCGCAATCGGTAATATACACTCCGCCGTCGACTTTTTTGTAGGTAAGGACTTCATCTGTAAAAGTGTTCTCGTCCGACTCATCAGTCGTTTCCTCAGCGTAAACAGATATAGAAAAACTCGCCGCCATACATGCTGCTGTAAAAATTACAGCAGCTTTTTTTATATACAAAAACTTCATAAAATTCTCCGTTTATTTATTCGTTTCCATTATTTTCACTTTCTTCACTGTCATCCTTGTAATCGTCGTAATCGCCTTCATTTTCGTCGTCATAATCATAGTTTTTGACTTTTTTGACAAATACAATCACAACGATTATAATAACCGCAGCAGCTATACAGATACTTATCACAACGCCCGGTTTCACCTTTGATTCACTGGAGTTTTTACCTGTATCCGTATTTGCAGGCTCAATTTCAATAAATTCAATACCGTTTTCAGTACAATAAGACTGGGCGTATGAACCGGAATATCCGCTGATAGAAAAACCGTCTACAGCAATAATCTCATGGGTTTGATCGGTAGTAAAACCGAAGGCGCTGTAGCCTATACTAATGACAGTAGCAGGTATTTCAATGGTTTTAAAGCCTGTTGAAACAAACGCGCCCTGTCCTATTTCTGTCAGTGAAGCAGGAAAAGTAAACTCCGTCATTGATTCGCACTCAAAAAATGCGGCGTCTCCGATAAGAGTCATAGTATCCGGCAGCGTTATATTTTTCAGTGATTTACAGCCTGAAAAAGTATACTGCTCAAGAGTCGTTACGCCATCAGGAATCACCACATTATCCAGTGATTCGCACTCAGCAAAGCAAAATGATCCGATATATTCAAGACTGTCCGGAAGATTGACCGTTTTAAGCTCTTTACAAACTGCAAATGCACTGGACTGAATTGCAACAGTACCGTCAGGGATCGTAATTTCAGTTGGATTTTTTCCGCAGGGATAAACAAAATACGCAAGTCCGTCTTTGCCGACGATTGCGCCGTTTTCATCAGCCTTGTAAATTTCATTTTCTTCGTCAACTTTAAATTCGGTAATAGACGTACTGCCGTAAAAGGTATAGTCACCGAAATCTTCGATATTTTTTGAAATAGTAATATTTTTTATAAATTCCTTTTCATTAAATGCGTAATCTCCGATTTTAGTGACCTTTATCCCGTCAATTTCCTCGGGAATTACCACACTTTCTTCATTTCCCAGATATTCCTCAAGTACAACGTATTTCTCGCCGCTTTCTGCACTGGATTCAAAGGAATATTTATAATTTCCGTCTTCAGTCGTCAGATACCCGTCATCTTCGTCTGTTACGGATTCTTCTGCTGCTGTTCCTTCCTCAGATACTTCCTCGTCAGCATAAACGCTGAATGAAACAGAACATACTGTTATCAAAGATGCGCTTAATATAAGAGCTAATTTTTTTAATTTCATAATTTTGATCCTCAATTTTATTTATCTGAAGATTTTGTAAAATCTTCAATAAAAATTTTAAATTCTTAACTTTCTTGTCTTGATACAAGAAAGTAACAAAGAAAATCAATATACTTTCTTTTTTTCGTAAAAAAGAAAGTATAGCAAAGAAAAGAAAAAGGGTTGGATAAATTAAGTTAATACTTATTCACCCAATAAAAGGTAATTTATTTCTTTGTTGCCGCCATCACCCATCATATCAAAGGGTAATCTTGAGAGATCTTTCAGTTGCACCAATCTTAATTGGGTGTGAATTTTATATGTAACGTCTTGCCTTTTATGAGGAGACCTATTAGTTCAACTGCAAAATGACGGATGAAATTTTTTCTTTGCGAGCTTTCTTTTCAGATGAAAAGAAAGCGATACGTGCTTCTTTGGTTCGTTTCTTGTCACGAGACAAGAAATGAACAACAAAAAATCTTTATATTACTTTCTTAAGAAAGTAATTATTCGACAGTAACAGATTTAGCCAGATTTCTCGGCTTATCCACATCATTACCCTTTAAAACAGACGTGTAATAAGCTATAAGCTGTAACGGTACTACAGCAATCATCGGCATTAAAATATCCTCAATTTCAGGCAGACCGAATTTAAAATCTGCAATATCGCTGTCAGGCGTATAAGAATCACGGCATATCATTACCACTTTAGCGCCTCTTGCTTTAACTTCCTTAATGTTGCTTACAGTCTTTTCAAAAAGCTTTTGCTGAGTTGCAACGGCAATAACGGGCATTCCGTCGGAGATGAGCGAAATAGTACCGTGCTTAAGTTCGCCTGCCGCATAGGATTCGGAATGTATATAGGAAATTTCCTTGAGCTTCAAAGACCCTTCCATACTCAGCGCATAATCAAGACCTCTTCCTATATAAAGCAAACTGTCAGCCGTGATAAGAGACGATGCAATATACTGTGTTTCTTCTTTATTTTCAAGTATCTGTTCTATCAGTTCAGGAGTTTTCTGTAAAAGCTCTGTCAGACGTCTGCACTCGGATTCGTCAATTTTTCCAACAGCCAGTGCCAGTTCAAATGCAAGAAGATACATAACAGCGATCTGTACCATATATGCCTTTGTTGAAGCTACTGCAATTTCAGGACCTGCATGAGTATATATCAGCATATCCGCTTCTCTTGCAATGGAACTGCCCTTTGCGTTAACTACTGCAAGAGTTTTAGCACCCAGTTCTTTAGCAAGTCTCATAGCCGCAAGACTGTCGGCAGTTTCTCCTGACTGTGAAATTATAATTACAAGATCCTTATCGGTAATCAGAGGATCTCTGTATCTGAATTCAGAAGCGATATCCACTATTACCGGTACTTTCGCAAGCTTTTCTATAACGTATTTACCCACCATACCTGCATGCATAGCAGTACCGCAGGCTACAACATAAATCTGATTGAAGCCTTTAAGTATTTCAGGCGTGATACCGCACTCCTCAAGGTTCGGCAGACCGTCTGTAATTCTCGGAGCTATCGTAGTTTTTATGGCATTAGGCTGTTCATGAATTTCTTTCAGCATGAAATGCTCGTAACCGCCCTTTTCAGCGGCGTCCATATCCCAGTCGGCAGTTTTAAGTTCCTTTTCAATTTCCGTCAGATGGCGGTCATAAACAGTTACGCCCGATTTATTCAGTACTGCTATTTCACCATGTTCAAGCAGGTAGTAATCCTTTGTATATTTCAAAATTGCAGGCACATCGGAAGCGATAAAGCTTTCATTTTCACCGACACCTACAATCAGCGGACTTTCACAGCGTACCGCATAAACAGTATCCTTAAAGTCAGCAAAAACAATACCAAGTGCAAAAGAGCCTTCAAGCTCATGCATTACTTTTTTTATCGTTTCAAGAGGATTACCGTCATAGTAGTAATCAAGAAGCTGAGCCACAACCTCCGTATCAGTCTCGCTTTGAAAAACACGTCCCTGAGACAGAAGAAATTCCTTCAAAGGCTTATAATTCTCAATTATACCGTTATGTACGATCGTAACTCTCTCACCGCTATGAGGGTGGGAATTGACATCTGAAGGTTCACCGTGGGTAGCCCATCTTGTATGACCGATACCCGCAAAACCGTTAGGAGTTCCCTCTTTTTCCATTTTATTTTCAAGATCCTTAAGGCGTCCCTTAGACTTTGCAACTTTAATTTCACCATTATCAAAAACCGCAATACCTGCTGAATCATAACCTCTGTACTCAAGCTTTGAAAGAGCGTCTATAAGCACCTCAGTACATTGTCTTGAGCCTACATAACCAACTATTCCGCACATATCATAATATGATTTCCCTGTTTAAGGCAAATCTACTCCTTTCGATTTGTTTGTCTTTTATATTATACTATATTCAATATAATTATAGTATTCTTTTTTTATTTCATTCAAATTTCGAGTTCTTATCGGCACAATATCGCCCGATTTCATTGTAAAATCATTCTCAACACTCTCTATCTTGTTCATATTAACAAGATAACTCTGATGACATCTCAAAAACGCTCTATGATTTATTTCTTCCTCAATATCATTAAGTTTCTTATATATTGTGTACTCGTTTCCGTCTGTGCGATGAAGAATACATTTTGAATTACTGCTCTCAATATATTCAATCTCACTGTACAACACTTGAATTACGGAATTGCGTTTTTTTATTTGGTATGTATGCACATTTTCATAATTGCTCAGCACTCTGTCAAGTACCATGCTGATTTTATCTATATCGTGCGGCTTAACCAAATAGCCGCTCGCCTCAACGTCATAACTTTCAACCGCATATTTTGACGTTACGGTAAGAAATATAATCTTACCTTTATAATTCATATTTCTAAGCTTTTCCGCAACTTGTATTCCGTTTAACTTGTCCATATACATATCAAGAAATATTATATCATAATACTCTCCATCTTCTATCGAATAAATTAAATTAACGCCGTTTTCATAGCTATCAACATTGTATTCAATAAATTTATCTGAGAAATAGATACTTAGTTGCTGACGGATTATTTCCCTATCACTTAGATTGTCATCACAAACTGCAATATCCACTTTTTGTGTTCACCTCACAAGGAATTATTCTATCATAATTATACCACAAATATGTATTTTTTGTCAAATTCATCGTAAACACCTTCATTTTCAATAAATTCATATTTCTACGGTTATTTATGCTATAATTTTATCATACAAAAGGATAAAAGGAGAAGTATAAAATGGTAAACTACGGAGTGATTGAAGAAAAAATGTGTGATTTATGTATGGGAGAATACATCACCTATGGGATAGGTGCTTATAATACACAGGCTCACGAACTAATAACTTTTGTTTCAGATGTTTTTCCATGTAAGGATGACGCCGAAAAATTTGTGAATGTTTGTAATGAAAACGAACTTTCATTACATCATT